>Ga0209658_1000127_pt1 | contig 64345 bp, 69 predicted proteins | sample SaaInlV_150m_DNA_6_FD_184656 | JGI IMG/M metagenome (GOLD analysis project Ga0209658, IMG submission 184656) | Marine microbial communities from expanding oxygen minimum zones in the Saanich Inlet - SI037_S4LV_150m_DNA (SPAdes) (version 2) | ecosystem: Environmental > Aquatic > Marine >...
CTAACGCTACTACAGATGGTAAGTTTGCTGGTGTTGCTGACGCTAACGCTAAAGGTGTTGCTGATGCATACGCTAAAGGTCAAGCTGACGCTTTTGCTAAGGCACAAGCTGATGCATACGCTAAAGGTTACGCAGATGCTAAAGCTAACGCTGCTGCAGACTCACGTGAAACTGTTGCTAAGTAATTAGTAGCCCACGTTAAGCGATTGAGTTAACTCTTTCGCTTTTAGTTGAAACCACTCTTCGGAGTGGTTTTTTTTCGTCTAACAAAAAGTGCAGTTAGTTGACGCAAGTCAAATCATCTAAGGCCGTTCATTATTACAATACAGATTTTGACAATAAAGAGGCGGCAGGTTGTTATCTGATTATGTCAATACATTAGGGCAATCACTACTCAGAACATATAAAGAGCGTGTTCATAAAGTAGCGATTGACGCAGGATTAAGTTGTCCAAACCGAGATGGATCTCTAGGTATTGGTGGCTGTACATTTTGTAATAATGACACCTTTAGTCCTAATGGTAGGCAGCCAGATCCAATCTTAACTCAAATTCAAAGTGGACGTGAGGTTTTGCTTAAGCGTACAGGGGCTAAAAAATATATTGCTTATTTTCAAGCTTATACCAACACTTATAGCGATATTGAAACACTTAAAAAAATGTATGAAACGGCACTCAGTCAAGAAGATGTTATTGGTTTGTCAATTGGAACTCGACCTGACTGCGTACCCGAGACAGTCATTGATTTGCTGCTGGATTATCAGCAACAGGGTTTTGATATTTGGTTAGAGCTGGGGCTTCAGTCTGCATTTGATGAGACTTTACAAAAAGTTAATAGAGGCCATGGATTTAAAGAATATAAAGAAACTTTATTATTAGCAAGATCAAAAGGGTTGAGAGTTTGTACGCATTTAATTATTGGCCTGCCGGGCGAAACAAGACAGCATTATCACGACACATTACAGCGAGTTCTTGAACTAGGTGTTGATGGTTTAAAGTTTCACCCCTTGCATGTTGTTAAAGGTACACAGCTTGCAAATGAGTGGCGTCGAGGCGAATATCAGCCGATGCAGATGGAGGCATATGTAGAGGTTGTGGCCGATCTGATTGCTCAAGCGCCTGAAGATATGATTTATCATCGGCTTACGGGTACGGCTAACAAACAGCAATTGCTAGCGCCCGCCTGGTGTAGCAAAAAATGGAAGGTACTAAACGCAATAGAAGATAGGCTAAAAAGTCAAAATAGGAGAAAAGTACAATGGAGCTAGTCTGTCCAGCGGGCAATTTGCCCGCATTAAAAACAGCGATTGATCATGGCGCTGACACGGTTTATATTGGCTTTGCGGATGACACCAATGCGCGACATTTTGCCGGACTAAATTTTAATGAGGAGCGTGCAATGCTGGGAGTTGAGTATGCTCACGTACGCGGTAAAAAAGTATATGTAGCGATCAACACCTATCCGCAACCAGAAATTTACCAGCGCTGGACTGAGGCCATTGATCGTGCGGCTAGAATAGGAGTAGATGCTGTTATTTTGGCAGATATTGGGCTGATGGAGTATGCCACTCGTGTACATCCGAATTTAAATCTGCATTTATCGGTACAAGGCTCTGCAACAAGCTATGAGGCGCTTGATTTTTATTATCAAAATTTTAATATTAAGCGTGCTGTGCTGCCACGAGTACTGTCAGTTGCTCAAGTTAAAAAAGTAGTTGAATACTCACCTGTAGATATTGAGGTTTTTGGTTTTGGGTCTTTGTGTGTTATGGTTGAAGGCAGGTGTATTTTGTCTTCTTATGCAACTGGACGATCGCCCAATACTTACGGAGCTTGTTCGCCCGCATCACATGTTGAATATATTGAAAATGATATTAAACTTGAAACCAGATTAGGTGGAGTGTTAATAGATTCCTATGAAGAGCATGAAATTGCAGGCTACCCCACGTTATGTAAGGGTCGGTTTGAGGCGATGGACAATACTTATTATGCACTTGAGGAGCCAACCAGTTTAAACACATTAGAGATTTTACCGCTGATTAAAGAGATTGGCGTCAAGGCAATTAAAATCGAAGGTCGACAGCGATCTCCTGCCTATATTAAGACAGTTGCTAAAACCTGGTCAGCAGCACTGCAACAGCTAGAAAGTGGAAATTATCAAACTAAAGATGAATGGAATCAAGCGCTTAACGACGTATCCGAAGGATTTCAAACAACCTTGGGTGCGTATCATCGGAGTTGGCAATGAAGATTTCACTGGGCCCTATTTATTATTACTGGGACAAACAAAAAGTATTTGACTTTTACCAGGGTGTTGCTAAATCTGCCGTTGACATTGTTTATTTAGGAGAGGTGGTTTGCTCTAAACGCAGACAACTCAGATTGGACGATTGGTTAACGATTGCTCAACAACTTCGCCATGCAGGCAAAGAGGTGGTGCTTTCAACGTTGACGCTGCTGGAGGCTGATTCAGAGTTAAAACAGCTTGACAAGGTTTGCCAGACGGATGATTATTTGGTGGAGGCCAATGATTTTGCAGCCATTAATTTGAGAAGTAAGCGCAATAAAGCGTTTGTGACTGGGCCCAGTGTTAATTTGTACAATGCTGCCAGTCTTAATATACTGGCCAAAAAGGGCTTGAAGCGTTGGTGTTTTCCAGTGGAGTTATCCCAAAAAACCTTAGCTCAAATCATGGCAGAAATAAATCCGGAGCTGCAAACCGAGGTGTTTGTATTTGGCCAAATGCCATTGGCATTTTCAGCACGTTGTTTTACTGCCAGGGCCTATGATTTAGACAAGGACGATTGCCAGTATAAATGCCTAATGTATGAAGACGGGCTGCTGCTGTCTACTCAAGAGCAGCAGTCTTTTTTAACAATGAACGGCATACAGACTCTATCTGCTGATACCTTTAACCTGATTACGCAGCTAGATCAAATGCAACAAATGGGTGTTGAAGTTGTTAGGATTAGCCCTCAATTTTCAAACACTGAAAAGATTATCCAAACTTTCAAAGATAGAATTGACCAAAGTATTGACACCGATCAGGCCCTAGATGCACTACGCTCGTGTAGCGCCTATCAACAGTGTGACGGCTATTGGTTTGATCAGCCAGGCATGAGCAGTATCGAACTACAGCAGTCTTAGTAGGGTGGCTTTATAGGCTAAAGTCAGTATTAGCTAATCGGTCAAAGTAGCGCGCGCGATAATAGTGGCGTTTATTTTGTTCGCTGTCTGTAAAGGCGGCCCTATCATGTAGAACATTGTTACTAATTAACCCCATGCCGGGCTCTAACAATCCCTTAAAGACATAAGATGAATATTCCTTATCAAGGATTTTTCTAAGATAGTCAACAGCTTCTTGCACAAGCGGATCACTTGACCACCGTATGTTTCTGCTTCTGGCCGTATAGCGCATGTGTAGATTGCCACTATCAGTAACACTAAACACTGGTCCAGAGCGTTCTGGTCTGGCACTGCCATCTGCTTTTGTGCCTGCAGGAATGGTCATGACGTCATTGGCCATAAGTGCGCGGATATAATCTGGATTTTTTTCACGTAAAAGAAGATAGGCAATTTCGTGGTCCATAAGCTGATTTTCACCGCCTGTGGCGGCCTGTTGAACAACATGCAGATTAAGTGCATGAATCTGTTGATCAGGAGCGTTGTAATAGCCATCAGTATGCCAATGGATAAGGCGATTTGTATAAGGGATGTAGTTTTTCCTAATACCATCATCAACCACCCTTAAAGAGGTGAGTCCAGATTCATCAGCCAACCAGTTTTTATTGATATTTTTAAGACCAAATTGGCGAGCGATAGCTATAGGTATTGAGGCAGATGGATCATTGCCGGTGTTGCTAATGTAAATAGCCATATTGGTTTTTTGAGTTAAAGCCAATAAGGCGCTGTGTTCACTTTTACTAAGATGTTTAGGGTCTTTGACTTCTATCAATAGCTCCGAAATACTCTCAGGATATGCAAATGATTTTTTATCTCTCCAACGTTGATATGAATCTTCATTATCCAAATAAAAAGGGGATTCTGTGGTGGTTTGTTTGGCAAGTTGCATGGCGATTCTCTATAGCAAAAAAACATTAGTTTATCTTTGGCATGTGACAAAGTCATTGACCAAGGTCAAATTAAACCAGGCCGTTTTTAAGCAATACTGCTTGAATTTTTTTGGCCATTTTTGCCAACTTGTTTAAGTCGTTAAAATTAGGAATGTCCCCTTGATTTAGCCGGTATTGCCAATGTTCGGTTTCCGTTGATAAAAAATCAATTAATTTGATCGAGCAGCCTGAGCAAGTGTCCGAACAAAAATCTGCCTTAATTTGATCAAAAGGCAGAGTATTTTGTATCTCTTGAATTAGGCCGTGCATTGCATCGACAGTATTCGGCTTCATGACAAGGGCAGTCGCTCAAGAGTTTTTACACAACAACTTACTAAGAACTGGATAGGTTTTTTTAAGCACTTTATCCATGCCGGCGCTTAACCAGTGTGTGTCCGTTTCAAAGGCATCAAGAAAATTTTTAACATGAAGGCCGAGTTCGGTCGAGCCTCGCATTTTAATTTTTCTTTGAAAAAATAAAGTATCCGGATCTTTTCTTCTGCTGATGAGATCTAGAAAATCACAGCTATTGGCATTAATCGTTAAATCAAACTGACTGACGTATTGAGTTTGTACGAGCTGACGATGCTTAAGACTAAGATTGAACGCCAAGCCGATGTCGTTAACCTCAATCAAAACCCACTGGTCTTCCAGAAAATCAAGATCCCCGTCTTTAATTGCTTGTGAAAAGACTTTATTAAATAGAGCAATAATAATTTTATTGTTGACCGATTTGGCAGTTTGCAGCAAGGCTGAAACAGGCAAAAAAGAGGGAATGACAGAGTGAGTAAGGCTCATAAAGAAGTTTTTGAAATTTAATTGGTTTTATTTTAGGATAAAAAAGCTAATTTTTGATTGATCAAAATCAAACAATAAAAATATTTTGACTTTATTGATTTGCGTCAATATGCCACTACATGTAGTTGTTCTATAATATAAAAACACTATATGTAGTGAACAATTAAAAAAACACTTTGATTTAATATTAAATAGGGGGAGATAATATGGATGCAATCCATGCAAACGCGCCACTTAGCGTTGTTAAAAGAGATGGCAGTAGTGCCTTTTTTGATTCAGATAAAATTCGTTTGGCTATTTTTAGGGCTGGACAAGTCAGCGAAGAGCTGGATGATAATGAAGCTAAACTTTTGACACTACAAGTGTTAAAGGTACTAAGCCACCAAGAGGATATTGAGCCAGATATTGAGCATATCCAGGATGTTGTGGAGCAAGCGCTCATCTCATCAAATTTTGTTAAAACAGCTAGAGCTTATATCGCTTACCGCCAACAACACAAAACACTGAGAGACGATAAAAAAACATTGGTGGATGTTGCTTCGTCAATTAACGAATATTTAGATAGGGCTGATTGGCGTGTTAATGCTAATGCAAATCAAGGATATTCGCTCGGCGGACTGATACTAAATGTATCAGGTAAAGTGATTGCTAACTATTGGTTAAGCCATGTTTATGCGCCGGAGGTGGGCAGTGCACATCGACAAGGAGATTTGCATATCCATGATTTGGACATGTTGGCCGGATACTGTGCAGGCTGGTCACTACGTACCCTACTTAGGGAAGGGTTGAATGGTGTTGAGGGCCGAATTGAAGCAGGTCCGCCAAAACACTTGAGTAGTGCCGTTGGCCAAATGGTTAATTTTTTAGGGACATTACAAAATGAATGGGCTGGTGCTCAGGCATTTAGCTCATTTGATACTTATTTAGCGCCGTATATCCGTCTAGATAGCTTGGGTTACGGCGAGGTAAAGCAGTGCATTCAAGAGCTGATTTACAATCTTAATGTACCATCTCGATGGGGTACGCAGACACCTTTTACTAATCTGACTTTTGACTGGGTTTGTCCAGAAGATTTGCGCGATCAAGTGCCAATGATGGGTGATGAAGAGATGCCGTTTACCTATGGTGAGCTTCAAGTAGAAATGGACATGATTAACCAAGCGTATATTGAGGTTATGACAGAAGGCGATGCCAAAGGCCGCGTATTTACCTTTCCTATACCGACTTACAATATGACCGAGGACTTTCCCTGGGAGAGTGAAAATGCCAAGCGCTTATTTGACATGACAGCCAAATATGGCCTGCCTTATTTCCAAAATTTCCTTAATTCTGATCTCAAGCCAAACATGGTTAGATCAATGTGTTGTCGTCTACAGCTAGACCTTAATGAGTTATTAAAGCGTGGCAACGGCTTGTTTGGTTCCGCAGAGCAAACCGGTTCATTAGGTGTGGTAACTATTAACTGCGCACGCTTAGGACATGTATATAAAGGAGATTCAAAAGGACTTTATGAGCAGTTGGATAAACTACTGTTAATGGCTAAAGACTCACTCGAGGTTAAGCGAAAAGTAGTGCAAAAATTAATGGATAACGGCTTGTTTCCATATACCAAAAGATATTTAGGAACGCTAAGAAATCATTTTTCAACTATTGGTGTTAACGGTATTAACGAAATGATTCGTAATTTTAGCCAGGATAAAGAGGATATTACCTCGACAGATGGCTATCCAATGGCGGTTGAGTTTTTGGACCACATTAGACTACGCATGATTGAATTTCAAGAGCAAACGGGCCACATGTTTAATTTAGAAGCTACGCCGGCAGAAGGAACGACCTATCGATTTGCTAAAGAAGACATGAAGCGCTATCCAGACATTCTACATGCTGGCACTAAGGACAAGCCTTACTACACTAACTCATCTCAACTGCCGGTTGGCTATACTGCCGACCCTTTTGAGGCCTTAGAAAAGCAGGATGAATTGCAGACTAAGTACACGGGTGGAACGGTTTTGCATTTATACATGGGAGAAAGGATCAGTAGCGGTGAGGCTTGCATGAAGATGGTGAAACGCTCATTAACCAATTTTAGACTTCCTTACATTACCATCACCCCAACCTTCTCAATTTGTCCTACACATGGCTATCTTAGTGGTGAACATGAGTATTGTCCAAAGTGTGATGAAGTGCTATTAGCCAATAAAAAATTAAAAAACCAAGGAGATAAAAATGAAAAAGCAAAAAATATTGCTAACCAATAAAGAAAGACAAGTATGCGAGGTGTGGACACGGGTCATGGGTTATCATCGCCCTGTCACCAGCTTCAACCCTGGAAAACAATCAGAGCATGCCGATCGGTTATGCTTTACTGAGCAAGTAGAAGGCTAGCATGTCTATTCATGTTGGGGGCTTTGAGCCGTTAACAACCATTGATTATCCAGACCATTTGTCTTGTGTGGTGTTTGCCCAAGGCTGTCCTTGGCGATGTCGATATTGTTATAATCATGAATTGATTCCGGCTAACAAAAAAACTGATTTCTCATGGGATAAGATAATGCAGTTTATTCGCTCGCGTCAAGGCTTGCTGGATGCGGTTGTGTTCAGTGGCGGTGAGCCATGTCTGCAAAGTGGCTTGTTTGAAGCAATGTCAGAAGTTAAGTCGCTAGGATTCAAGATTGGTCTGCATACAGGTGGCGCTTACCCTCATCAATTTGAACAGTGTTTGTCGTTGGTTGATTGGGTGGGTTTTGATATCAAGCACCTACCCTTGCATTATGAGCTTGTAACTCAGACCCCAAAGTCAGCAGAGAAAGCTTGGCAGTCTTTGCAGATCTTATTGGATTCTAAAGTTGAGTTTCAGTTGCGCATAACTAAGCACCCTGATTTGATAAGCGATCAGCAGTTAGCGCAGTTAAAAAGCTTGATTAGTCAAAAGTATCATCAAGAGTTAACCGTGCAAGAGTGCAACACCAGGCAATGCCTAGATGAGGAATTACGCATTGTTTAGGGCAAAAAAAAAGAGCGCATAAGCACTCTTTTTAAAACTTTCAAATAAAAGGATTAGCCTTTCATTTGAGCTGCCACTTCTTCAGCAAAGTTTTCTTCTTTCTTTTCAATACCTTCACCAACTTCATATCTAACAAATGACTTAACTTCTGCATTGTTTGATTTGGCTAGTGCGCCTACTGTTGTATCAGGATCCTTGACAAAAGCTTGACCGTAAAGCGTTACTTCATTAACAAACTTTTTCATGCGTCCACCGATCATTTTTTCAATGATATTGTCCGGCTTGCCAGATTCACGAGCTTGCTCAACAAAAATTGCTTTTTCTCTTTCAAGTAGTTCAGGGTTAAGCTCATCTTCAGTAACACATTCAGGGCGTGTCGCAGCAACATGCATTGCAATATCTTTAGCTAGCGCTTCATCACCACCTTCTAAAATAGCCAATACAGCAATACGCTCACCATGCTTATAAGCACCAATAACGCCTGTATCAACAGTGACCGTTTGAACACGACGAATTGAAACGTTTTCACCCACTTTGGCAACAATATCTTCTCGAGCTTTTTCAAGAGAATCGCCATTGTCTAGTGTTTGAGCTAAAAACTCATCAATGTTTGTAGGCGTTGTCTTAAGTGCAAGCGCACCTAATGTTTCAACAAATCCGATAAAGTCGTCACTTTTAGTAACAAAGTCAGTTTCAGAATTGATTTCTAAAATAGTAGCGGTTTTTTTATCATCGCTAATATTAACTTTAACCAGTCCCTCAGCAGCAACACGGCCAGATTTTTTGGCAGCCTTTGCGGCACCAGAAGTACGCATTAAGTCAATTGCCGCTTCCATGTCGCCATTAGTTTCGGTCAACGCTTTTTTGCAGTCCATCATGCCTGCGCCTGTTCTTTCTCTTAGATCTTTAACTAAAGCAGCTGTAATTGCCATAATTATCTCCTATGTATAGTGTTATTCCTCGCGCTCGAGAAATGAATATTTTATAAATTACGCAAGTTTTGCAATAATGTCTGCTTTAGTATCTTTGCTCGCTACTTCAACACCTTGTTTTTTGGCAAGTGCTACTAAGTCAGCTTTTAGCATGGCATTAAGGTCAGTTTCAGCTGGCTTGTCTGCTGCTTTTTCAGCTACAGGTGTCGCGACTTTCTCTTCAACAACTTTGTCGGCCTTCTTAGCTGGCGCTGCTTTTTTAGCAACAGGTGCCTTTTTAACTTGAGTACCAGCAGCTGCTTTAGCTTCTAAGACAGCATTAGCCACTTCTCTTGCGTAGTAGCTAATTGCTCTGATAGAGTCATCATTACCAGGAACAACGTAATCAATGCCTTCAGGATTGTGATTAGTATCAACAATACCAATAATTGGAAGGCCTAATTTTTTAGATTCTGCAATGGCATTTTTCTCATGACCAATATCGATCACAAATACAACGTCTGGAATGCCACCAAGATCTTTAATACCACCTAGACTACGCTCTAGTTTGTCCATCTCACGAGTCATCATTAGTGCTTCTTTCTTTCCAAACTGTGAAAAGTTTTCTTCTGCTAGAAACTCTAGGTCTTTCAAGCGTTTGATTGATGCTTTGATGGTCTTGTAGTTAGTCATCATGCCACCTAACCAACGATGGTTAACGTAAGGCATGCCACAACGAATTGCTTCCTCTTTCATGATGTCACTAGCTGCACGCTTAGTACCCACAAAAAGAATTGAGCCGCCAGCAGCAGCAGTTTTTGATGCAAAGTTAAGCACATCGTTAAACATTGGCAGTGTTTTTTCTAGGTTAATAATATGAACACCATTACGAGTGCCATAGATGTATTGATCCATTTTTGGATGCCAGAAGCGTGAGCGGTGACCAAAGTGAACACCTGCTTCAAGCATTTTTTTCATTGACGTTTTTGCCATTTTTATTTCTCCGGGGTTAATGGAGTGCTCTTTTATAACACTCCCTTCCACAACTTCTAACAACCAACCCTTTTATTTTTTAGGGCACCCTGGCTGCTATGTCGAGCTGCGTGATACATTAAAACGAGTTAGGCGCTTGATTTACAAGCGCCTAACTCAACTTTAGATTTTTTCTTAGTACGTTATACGCCCAAGTAAAATCTTAAAAAAAGCAATTATACCGAATAAACACTGATGTATCAAGCGCTTAGAGCGGTAGTGATGCTGATTATTTTGCCTTGGCAAGCTCCGCACGCATTATGTCAATGGTTGCCTTGTAGTCATCTGTATTAAAGATGGCTGAGCCTGCCACAAAGGTATCTGCACCGGCTTCTGCAACTTCACGGATATTGGCAGGGCCAACGCCACCGTCGATCTCTAAACGAATGTCTCTACCACTAGCATCAATTAACTGTCGCACTTGGCGGCACTTTTCTAATGTTTGTGGAATAAAAGATTGTCCGCCAAAGCCCGGGTTAACTGACATTAATAGGATCATATCAACTTTGTCCATAACATTTTCTAGAACATGTAGTGGTGTTGCTGGATTAAAGACCAAGCCTGATTTGCATCCGCCTTCTTGAATCATGCCTAGTGTTCTATCAATGTGCTCTGAGGCTTCTGGATGAAAAGTGATATATGAAGCGCCAGCAGCAATAAAGTCAGGAATAATTCTGTCTACAGGTTTGACCATTAGATGTACATCAATTGGCGCAGTAACTCCGTGCTTTCTTAAGGCGTCACAGACCATTGGACCAATAGTTAGATTGGGTACGTAATGGTTGTCCATGACATCAAAGTGAACAATGTCTGCGCCATCGCGCAAAACGTTATCAACCTCTTCGCCTAATTTAGCAAAGTCTGCTGCAAGGATTGATGGGGCAATAAAATAATCTTGTTTCATGTTTATCTCCGTTTATTTGGGGTTAGTTCTTAAATATATTTTACTTAAAAGTTAGTAAGCTTTCGCCAGTCATTTCACTTGGTTTTTCAACATCCATCATCGCCAATAAAGTGGGGGCGATATCAGACAGCGCACCTTTGCATGGCTTTGCTATTGTTGCTTCTCTAGGGCTGACAAATATTAGTGGTACCGGGTTGTTGGTATGGGCGGTATGCACCTCTTGAGTTTCTGGATTGACCATTTGTTCGACATTACCATGATCAGCTGTGATTAGTATTTCACCACCAATGGTTTTAATGGCTTGATAAATAATGCCTAGGCAGGCATCCACGGCTTCAACAGACTTGATCGCTGCATCGAGTTTGCCCGAGTGACCCACCATATCCGTATTGGCAAAGTTACAAATGATTAAGTTATACTTTTGACTTTCAATATTTTCAGCTAATTCGTCAGTCAGTTCGAATGCGCTCATCTCAGGCTTAAGGTCATAAGTTGCGACTTCTGGTGACGGAATTAAAACACGGTCCTCGCCGTTAAAAGGGCGCTCTACGCCACCATTTAAAAAGAAAGTAACATGGGCATATTTTTCAGTTTCGGCAATTCTAAGCTGTGTCATGCCGAGGTCGGCCAAATATTCACCTAGTACATTATTGAGCTTAGACGATGGATAAGCAACTGGCAAATTAAAGTCTTTTTTATATTCAGTTAGGCAGACAAATTGACTAGGAACAAATGTTCCACGTGAAAACCCTTGGAAGTTTTCATCGGTAAAGGCTTGTGTAATCTGACGTGCACGATCTGCTCGATAGTTCATAAAGATGAGGACATCACCTTCGCTAATTTTGGTTGGCGCATTAATAACAGTTGATTGAATGAACTCGTCGGTCTCGCCACGTGAATAAGCTTGTTCAACCGCATCTAGGGCAGTCTTAGCTAAAAAGTTAGACTTACCTTTGGAGATGAGTTCATACGCACAACGTATTCGTGACCAGCGGTTGTCTCTATCCATAGAAAAATAACGCCCAATAATGCTGGCAATTTCACCAACACCTATTTCAGTAATTTTATCCTCTAGCTTTTGGATGTATTTTTTAGCGCTCTTTTGTGCGCAATCTCTACCATCGGTAAACATGTGTAAGTAGACATCCTGACAGCCGTATTGTTTGGCCATTTCTAGCATGCCATGAATTTGTTCTTCATGAGAGTGTACACCGCCATCTGATAACAGACCCATGATATGAACAGCTTTATTGTTGTCATTAGCATATTCAAGAGAATTTCTAAGCGTAGGATTTCTAAAGAAATCGCCATTTTTTATTTCGCTGTGAATGCGCGTAAAGTCTTGTTTAACGACACGACCTGCGCCCAAGTTAAGATGGCCAACTTCAGAATTGCCCATTTGCTCGCCTGGCAAGCCCACTTGCTTGCCACTAGTCAGAATAAGAGAATGTTGAAATTTTTGAATAAAGCTATCCCAAACTGGGGTTTTGGCTTGAGCAACCGCATTGTTTTCTGTTGCTTCAGAATGCCCCCAGCCATCAAGAATTAACAAAAGTTTGGTATCTTTTTTAGATTTCATCATCTTGATATTAGCCTTCAGTATTAAAGTTAAACATTAAACAAGAAGTGTACCACATCGCCATCTTGAACGATATATTCCTTGCCTTCAGAGCGGAGTTTTCCTGCTTCTTTGGCGCCTTTTTCACCGCCAAACTCAACAAAATCATCAAAGGCAATAGTTTCAGCTCGAATAAAGCCTTTTTCAAAGTCTCCGTGAATTTTTCCAGCTGCCTGTGGCGCACTATCGCCAATATTAATTGTCCAGGCGCGCACTTCTTGAACACCTGCAGTAAAGTAGGTTTGTAATCCTAGCAAGGTATATCCTGCTCGAATAAGACGATCAAGTCCTGACTCTGTTTGCCCCATCTCATCCAAGAAATCTTGTTTTTCATCTGCATCAAGCTCTGAAATTTCAGCTTCAATATCAGCACAAATAGCCACGACTTCTGCACCCTCAGATTGTGCGAAGCTTCTAACCAAATCCAAGTGCGGGTTGTTTTCAAACCCCTCCTCGCTGACATTAGCCATATAAAGTACAGGCTTGATAGTGAGTAGTTGAAAGCCGCGTAAAAGTTTTAACTCTTCATCATCAAAATCCAGGCTTCTAGCGCTTTGTCCAGCCTCTAAGGCGGGCAATATTCTTTCAAGTAATTCCTTTAAAGGGATGCCGTCCTTTTGCCCAGATTTGGTGTTTTTTATGGCTTTTTGCATGAGTTTTTCAACTGCCGTAAGATCAGCTAAGACTAGCTCAGTGTTGATAATTTCAATGTCATCTAGTGGAGAGATTTTACCTGCCACATGGATAATGTCATCATCTTCAAAACAACGAACGACGTGAACAATGGCGTCTGTTTCACGAATATTGGTCAGGAATTGATTGCCTAATCCTTCTCCTTTAGAGGCGCCTTCAACTAGACCGGCAATATCAACAAACTCCATAGTGGTGGGTAGAATTTTTTGAGGGTCAACAATTTTGGCAAGCTCAGCAAGTCGCTTGTCATTAATTGGCACGATGCCAACATTGGGCTCGATAGTACAAAAAGGATAGTTTTCTGACTCAATACCAGCTTGAGTTAGTGCATTGAATAAGGTTGATTTTCCAACATTAGGCAGTCCAACAATACCGCATTTAAATCCCATTTTTTCTCCTTTTGGATTGTGTTAAGCTTTAACCAGCTTAGCTATCCTTTTGTATGTAAGCTCTTCATGGCTTGATCAATATTACCTTTGACAACTTCTTCTATGACTTGTAAAGCATCCACTAGAGCGTTTTGAATGTGGCCTAGTTCGCTTTTATTCGGAGCGTGCAAAACAAAGTCGGCAACTTGTGTCTTGTTGCCTGGATGGCCAATACCTAGACGCAGTCGATAGAACGCTTTACTGCCCAGTGCTTTGATCGTGTCACGCAAGCCGTTATGTCCGCCATGTCCGCCTTCTACTTTAAGTTTGGCAATACCCACCTCTAGATCGAGTTCATCATGTACAACCAGTATTTCATCAACTTCTAGCTGGTAAAAATTCGCCAAAGCTTGAATAGATTGACCTGATCGATTCATAAAGGTAGTAGGTTTTAGTAGGCGAACGCTAACACCGGCAATTGAGGCTTGTGCCACATCACCGAAAAATTTAGCTTCTTTTTTAAAAGTAGCTGAGTGTAAATTGGCTAGTGCGTCGCAAAACCAAAACCCAACATTATGACGATGTGACTGATAGTCTTTACCTGGATTTCCCAGACCAACAATCAGTTTTATGGCCATAATTATTTACTTAGAAATTACTCGTCGCCTTCTGTGTCAGCAGCGTCTTCATCGCCAGCCACTTCAGTTTCAGGTGCAACTGGTGCATCATCTTCAACTTCAGCCATCTTCTTAGCTTCTTGAACCGCAACAACGCTTTGGTCGTGAGCTTCAATATCGCCGTGTGTTAGAGCAGTCAGTGTAACGCCTTTAGGGATGTCTAGTCCAGTTAGACTGATATGATCACCTAATGTTAAGTTAGTGATGTCTACGTCAATTGAAGTCGGTAGGTCAGCTGGTAAACAAGAAACTTCAACTGAAGTAACGAATTGGTTAAGAATGGCACCAAGACGAATACTCTCATTTTCATCTGCACCAAGAAAGTGTAGCGGGATGTTAGTAACAAGCGCTTGCTTTAAGTTAACACGCAAAAAGTCAACATGAGTCACAATGTTTTTTGCTGGATGGCGTTGTAGGTCTTTAATAATCACTGGCTCTTTTTTCTTGCCAACCATTAGATCTAGTACAGAAGTGTAAGACTCTTCGTTCTCTAATAGGTGTGTAATTTCGTGAATACCTAGGGTAATGTTGCTTGGTGCTTTACCAGCGCCATAGATAATTGCAGGGATTTGTTCTGCGCGACGTAGGCGGCGGCTCGCACCTTTACCTTGATCTTCACGCTTTGTTGCATTGATTGTTAAACTCATGTTTGTACTCCGTAAAATAAAAAAAACACCATAATAAGGGTGTTGACTTAGTTCATATATTTTGCGACCAAATATATCAAGGGGTTGATTTTACCCTAAACAAATCCTTTTTGAAAGGCTATCTAGATTTGATCCAGAATAGTACAGCTGCTAGTGCGCTAATTCCGCTGGAAAACCAAGCATTATTAACCGCAAAAACACCCGACAGGATTAGTAACGAACCAGAAAATATAGCAGCAGTTTGTCGATTTGCATTGTTACTCAATTGGGTAACGATTTGCTCGGTTTGCTGAGAATAGAGTTTGTTAATATCCTTCATTTTTCCCAACTGCTTCAGCGCATTAATCGTGAGTGCTGGCAGTTCTGGAATGTCTTTTAATAGTTGAGGGGCTTCTTCTTTTAGTTTTTCAAAGGTATTTTTCACGCTATATCTCTCTTTCATTAAGTCTTCTAAAAATGGTTTGGCGGTTGACCACAAATCTAGTTGTGGATAGAGCTGTCTACCTAGGCCTTCAATATTAAGCAAAGTCTTGTCTAATAATAACAGCTGAGGCTGAACTTTGATGTCAAAATTCTTAGCTTCTTGAATTAAGTCGAGTAGCACCTGTCCAAAAGAGATATCACCCAGTGGCTTATCAAACATCGGGTCGCATATTTTTTTCACAGCAGCCTCGAAAGCTTTTTCATCTGTATGCAGGCCAACCCAACCAGAATCAATATAAACCTGTGCTACCTTTTGGTAGTCTTGGTTAAAAAAGGCCAAAAATATATCCGCCAAAAAATCTTTATCGTCTTCACTTAAGACACCCATGATGCCAAAGTCGACACCAATATATTGACCCGTGTCAGAGACAAAAATATTGCCGGGGTGCATATCTGCATGGAAAAAATTATGCTTAAACACCTGAGTAAAGAAAATAATCACCCCTTGTTCTGCTAGGCGCTTCATGTCAATGTTGTTGGCTTTTAGTTTATCAATTTCGCCAACTGGAGTGCCATAAATACGTTCAGTCGTGAGTACATTGGTGCGACTCAGGTGATGATAAACTTTGGGAATGTAAAGCAGTTCAGACTGTTTAAAGTTGTGCCTAATTTTGTCACAATGCGTGGCTTCAATACGCATGTCTAATTCATTGGTAATAATGGCCTCAAATTCCCCAACGACTTCAACGGGTCGAATTTTTTTGGCCAGAGGGTGCTTGTTGAATAGTTTGGCTAGGGTGTACATTAGTTTAATATCGCGAGTAATTAGTTTGCTAATTTCTGGACGAACCACTTTAACAACCACCGCTTCACCTTCTAATGTGGTGGCAGTATGTACTTGAGCGATTGAGGCGCTTGCTAGGGGCTGCTCATCAAAACTTTGAAAAAGTTGCTCAATCTTGCCGTCCAAAGCCTCTTCAATTAGAGTTTTTGCTTGTTGTGTGCTGAAGGCGGGGCAGCTGTCTTGTAATTTTTTGAGCTCTAAACTGATATCCTCAGGCAGTAAGTCTGGACGAGTAGATAGTGTTTGCCCGAACTTAATATAAATAGGACCCAGTTCTTCAAGAGCAAGGCGAATTCTTTGGCCTCTTGAGTATTTTTTAATTGGAAAATAATACCAAGGAGTTAAATACAATAGAGGTTTAAAGCTTTTTAGCAAAGGTGTTGAAAGCACTAAAGCGTCTAATCGATAACGCATTAACACTCGTGAAATTCTAAAAAATCTAAACAAGCTGTGCATGGTTAATGATTTTTATTGGCGTACTGTTTAGAAACCTTTGGACTGATCAGTAGTTCGCTTAACCCGTCTTTGAGCGCATCAATTGGATTGGGTGAAGTTTTAGCAATTTGTTTGAATTTTTTGGCGGTTTTGCCAATCTCGTGCGCAATGATATCGCCAGTATGATGAGATATTAGCTCTTCCAGATCAATATCCGCTTCAGATAGTAGATCTACTAAAAGCTGTGCAGTTTTCACATCTCCATGGATATGAATTTTATCTTGTCTTAGTAGTTCGGTAAGATCCTCGCCTTTAAACAAAGCAAAAAATACGCCAGGTTTTAGCTTGATGTCGACATCACTTGGTGTGCTCAAATCGCTGGTGACAAAAATACGATTATTTGTACAAATGAAATTAACTTCAAGCAGCGAATCGATGAGTGTAAATCGAATAACTTTCGACTCTAGGGGCTTAATATTAACCGAACCATTTTGAATAAGGAAGTTCAATGCCTGTTCAAGAACAAAGTGTTGCATGATGGTGTTAGGTCTTTATACCTTTGTGCAGAGCGACAATGCCACCTGACAGGTTATGATATTCACAAAATCCAAAGCCCGCTTCTAGCACCATATCTTTTAAAGTTTCTTGATCAGGGTGTTTGCGGATAGACTCGGCCAGGTATTGATAAGACTCCTCATCATCGGCAATGATGCCACCCAATTTTGGCATGACGTTAAATGAGTAAAAATCGTAGAATTTTTTTAAAAGTTCAGAGTCAGTTTTAGAAAATTCCAAAATTAATAAACACCCACCAGGTTTTAAAATTCGGTGCATTTCACGCAGAGCTTGATCTTTATCGGTCACATTTCTAAGGCCGAAGGCAATGGAAATACAATCAAAGGTGTCGCTTTCAAAGGGTAAGTATTGAGCATTTAGTTGAACGTAATCTACACCAAAAATACCTTTGTTAACTAGGTTTTTTCGACCTTCGCCCAGCATGGCAGCATTAATATCAGACAAGATAACCTGTCCAGAGTCGCCCACTTTCTTTCGAAACTCAATGGCTAAATCGCCTGTTCCACCTGCAATATCGAGCACTTTATCACCAATTTTTACATTGGAAGATGCAATGGTGTAGCGCTTCCACAGGCGATGAGCGCCAAAGGACAAGACGTCATTCATAAGGTCGTACTTGCTGGCGACAGAGTCAAACACACCTCTAACCAAACCTTGTTTATCGTTAGTGTCTACATCTTTAAAGCCAAAGTGTGTGGTGTTGTCCATCGGTTTATTTGCTCGGGTAATCTCTAAAATCATGACCGACATATATTTGTGTTGGTCTAAAGATTCTATTATGCCCTACTTGCTCATGCCAATGTGCTGCCCAGCCCGCAGAACGTGCCATGGCAAAAATTGGGGTAAAGTGCTCTTTAGGGATTTTGAAAATTTCAGAATACAAAATGCCTGAATAGAAGTCTACATTTGGATAAACGCCTTTTGAGGACAATAGCTCCTCACAAACACGCTCTACTTCTAAAGCAGTTTCAAAACGTTTGGACAGTGTGATCCCTGATTTTTTAATGTAGGCTTCGATCATTTCTTGCAAGATTGTTGCGCGAGGGTCTTTCACGCGATATTCACGATGCCCCATGCCCATGATAACTTGTTTGTTTTTTAAGCGGTTTTCAATATAGCCACGAACATTTTTTGCATCGCCAATTTCATCTAACATCTTAAGTACATCTTCATTGGCTCCTCCGTGTAGAGAGCCTGCTAGTGTTCCTACTGCTGCGGAAATTGATGCGAAAGGGTTGGCAAGGGTTGATGCAGTTACCATGGCCGAGAAAGTGCTGGCGTTAATTGTGTGCTCAGCGTGCAAAATTAAACAAGCGTCAAACAGCTGAACAATATCATCATCTGGATCCTCGCCAAAAGACATGTATAAGAAATTTTTCGCATAAGACATATTTTTACTAGGTGGAATTGGGTCGTAACCGACGCGAATTCTTGCCCACATTGCCACCAAGGTGCTCATGTTGGCAATAATTTTAGTTAATGCGTTTTGAGTAAAGGCAGAGTTTGGATCTTTTGCGCCTGCATCAGGATAAAAAGTAGCCATGGCCGCAATGGCCGTTTGCAATACATCCATCGGGTGTCCGTCAGCTGGTAAAGCCCACATCATCTGTCGAATGTTGCGCTTAACTTCGTAACGCTTATGTAGAATGCATCGAAACTCTTCTAGCTCACTAGCACTAGGCAGCTCACCATCACGAAGCAGCATGGCAACCTCCTCGAATGAGGCATTTTTTGCAAGATCTTTAATGGAATATCCACGGTAGGCTAAGATGCCATTTTTCCCATCAATTGAGGAAATGGATGATTCAGTTGCTGGAATGCCAGCAAGGCCAGGAATGTATTCAATCATAATATCTCTCCTTTAATAAATGATTAATCAGGCTACTATAGGTGCTCTCAAAGCAAAGTCGCCATCGTTTTACTAACTATCACTTAGTAGGTTACTCTTAATCAGTCTTGCTTATTCACTATATAAATAATAACTTCATAATGTGGCACTTGATCAATCTATCTTTTAAACTGAAAAAGAAGAGCCACACCCACAAGTAGTTTTGGCGTTAGGATTATGAATGATAAATCTTGACCCTTGTAAATCTTCAAGGTAGTCTACTGTCGCACCAATAAGATATTGATAGCTCATCGGATCAACAACCAGCTGAACGCCATTATTATTCACACCAGAATCTCCTTCTTTGTGCTCCTCGTCAAAGGTAAATCCATAGGAAAATCCTGAACAACCTCCGCCTGTAATATAGACTCTTAGGCGAAGGTTATCATTTTTTTCTTCTTGAATTAAGGCGGATACTTTGTTAGCAGCGGTGTCGCTAAAAATAATATCGGCCTCTTCTAATTGTAAGGTTTCTGACATAATCTCTCTTTAAGGTAATAGTCCAATGGACGTTAATCCTGACGTCTCATCTAAGCCAAACATAATATTCATATTTTGAACTGCTTGACCAGAGGCGCCCTTGACCAGATTATCGATCACCGACATAATAACAAGTTTATTGCTATTAGGTATTTTCTGGATCGAAATTTGGCAAAAATTTGACGACTTAACACTGCGTGTTTCTGGATAAACACCATCAGTTAAGATTTTAACAAAAGGCTCCTCAGAATAGGTATCGACAAAATAAGGTCTTACATCTATATTTTCATCTAGCAAATCTACATAGATAGTGGCCTGCATGCCACGAATCATTGGTACTAAGTGCGGTACAAAGGTGAAATTAACCTCTTCATTCGCAAGAATCTCAAGCTCCTGCTTAATTTCAGGATAATGTCGATGTCCGCTAACACCATAAGATTTTAAGCTTTCACTAGCTTCACATAGCAGCATTGCTTGATTAGCACCTCGTCCGGCACCACTTACGCCCGATTTACAATCAGCCACAATGCCAGTCAGGCTAATTAACTTATTGGTAATTAATGGCTTTAAGGCTAACTGCACAGCTGTTGGATAGCAACCTGGATTGGCTAACAGCATAGCCTCTTTGACTTGGTCTCGATTGGTCTCTGGCAAGCCGTAAACTGCTGAATCAAGTAGTGTGGCCTGAGTATGCTCCATGCCATACCATTTTGACCATTCGGTTTGGTCTGTAATTCTAAAGTCAGCACCCAAATCAATAACCTTAATACCTTTATCAATAAAGGCACCAGCGCCTTCCATGGCCACTCCGTGAGGGGTGGCAAAGAAGATGACGTCGCAAGTGTTTAAAATGGCATCACTAGGCAAGGAAAATACTAGGTCTGAGTGTCCAACCAGGGATGGAAAAACACCGTCCACTCGCTTACCATCAAGAGATCGGGAGCTAATAGCCACCACTTCAACCTCAGAATGGTTGTGAAGAAGTCTGAGTAGCTCTACACCGGTATAGCCGGTGCCACCAATAATGCCTGCTTTAATCATAATGTTTTAAGATGTTAGTGTGACTCTCCAAGCATTTTTTCCAAGTAGTGGATGTTCATGCCGCCTTCTTGAAACACCTCGTCTTTCATGATACGAGCCTGCAACGGGATGTTGGTTTTAATGCCGTCAATTACCATTTCACTTAGCGCATTTTGCATTTTGACAATAGCACCAAGTCGAGTGTCTGAATGGGTGATTAATTTGCCAATCATTGAATCGTAATGAGGCGGTACAGTATAGCCGTTGTAAACATGTGAATCCACGCGCACGCCTAAGCCACCTGCAACATGATATTGAGTAATTTTTCCCGGAGAAGGCATGAAGTTGTTAGGATCTTCAGCATTAATACGACACTCAATTGAAAAGCCTTTAATGGTGACATCTTCTTGTGAGAACGATAACTCTTGCCCATCAGCAATAAGAATTTGTTCACGTACAATATCAACACCAGTTATCATCTCTGTGACCGGATGTTCGACCTGTACACGGGTATTCATCTCAATGAAGTAAAATTCATTATTTTCAAATAAAAATTCGAACGTACCCGCACCACGATAGTTAATTGCCTTACAAGCATCAGCACAAACTGAGCCAATTTTGTTGCGTAACTCAGGTGTAATACCTGGCGCTGGCGCTTCTTCTACCACCTTTTGGTGACGACGTTGCATGGAGCAGTCACGCTCACCCAAGTGCACTGCATTGCCGTGTTCATCTGCTAAAATTTGAATTTCAACATGGCGAGGCGTGGTCAAGAATTTCTCCATGTAGACTTCTGCATTACCAAAAAAACTTAAACCTTCAGACTTGGCAAGTTCAATTGAGGCAAGTAGGCTGGACTCTTTCTCTACCACTTGCATACCACGTCCACCACCTCCACCTGAGGCTTTAATAATAATTGGTAAGCCAATATTACGAGCCAACTCCATGTTTTTGATTGGATCTTCGTCAAGTGCGCCATCAGAGCCAGGTACACAAGGCACGCCTGATTTTTGCATGGCTTCAATCGCTGCAACCTTGTCACCCATCACGCGAATGTTTTCAGCTCTTGGTCCAATAAAGATAAAGCCACTTTCCTCAACACGCTGTGCAAAATCAGCACTTTCTGATAAAAATCCATAGCCTGGATGGATAGCATCTGCATGGGTTACTTCGGCAGCTGCGATAAGTGCTGGAATATTTAAATAGCTATCTGCTGAGGGGTGCGGGCCAATACAAACAGCCTCATCTGCTAGACGCACATGTTTAAGATCTTTGTCTGCTGTTGAGTAAACCGCAACAGTTTTAATGCCAAGCTCTTTACAAGCCCGTAAAATTCTAAGCGCAATCTCACCTCGATTGGCAATCAGAACCTTTTGAATCTTATTCATTGTAATCATTTAATAATAACCAGTGTTTGTCCGAATTCTACAGCATCACCATCTTGACATAAGATTTCAGTCACTGTGCCTGATTGATCTGCTTCGATCTGGTTCATGATTTTCATGGCTTCAACAATACAAACGGTATCACCTTGATTAACATGTTGACCAATACTAACAAAGACATCAGAAGTTGGAGAAGCGGCGCCATAAAAAGTACCCACCATTGGCGAAGTAATTGGATGGCCATCAATGGCTTTGATTGGATCAACAGCCGCCGTGCTCTCTACTACAGCGACCGGTACTGGTGCTGGCGCAACTGGCATTGCCATAGGTGCTGCAGCCATAGGAGCGTCGCCATAACGGGAGATGCGAACTGACTCTTCGCCTTCGACAATTTCAATTTCTGCCATGCCAGATTTTTCTAATAATTCCATTAGTTTTTTTACTTTGCGAATATCCATTTTTTACCCCTTTGATTTAATGTGTTTGATTGCTGCACTCATTGCAAAATCATAGCCTTGTGCACCAAAGCCAGAAATTACGCCTTGTGCGATATCTGAGAAATAAGATTTTTTACGAAAATCTTCACGTTTATAGACGTTAGACAAGTGAATTTCAGTGAATTCAATGCCGACTGCTAGCAGCGCATCACGCAATGCAACGGATGTATGTGTAAAGGCTGCTGGATTAATAATAATGTATTTTGTGCCATTGTTGCTGGCTGCGTGAATCTTATCAATCAGCCCCACTTCGGAATTGTCTTGGTGGTGGTCTAGACTAAGATCAGCATCAGCTGCAAGCTGGGTTAAACGCCCAACAATATCGTCAAGTGTATGCGCACCATAAAGATCTGGCTCACGAGTGCCAAGCATGTTTAGGTTAGGGCCGTTTAGCAATAAGATGTCCATAGCGCCAATAATACATTTCAAATAATTCTGATTTTACCACCAACATCATGCACGATAGTCAGCTTTGGACGACTTTTAGCGACTAAGCATTTACCTAACCTTGTTTAAGTGCTCTAGAAACCCTTGGGCGTTGATTTCACCGACAATACGCTGAGCTCGGTGCTCAACACCAGCTTTGAAAAATAAAATTCCCGGAGGTCCGATAATGTTAAATTTAGCCATTAGTGCTTTATCAGCTGCGTCGTTTTTGGTCACATCAGCTTGTACAGCAATGACATTTTTCATGCTGTCAACAACTTGACTGTTGCTAAATACAAAGCGCTCAAGCTCCTTGCAAGAAATGCACCAGTCTGCATAAAAATCCAGCATAACAACTTGATTATTTTTTTGCGCACGCACTAACACTCGATCAAGATCATTGATGCTTTTGATTTTTTCAAACTGCACATGCACTTGTTCTGTTTGAGCGCCAGACGCCCCCCAACCTGAGAGCGGTGCCAGCATGTCGCCACCACCGCGAGCCACTAAGCCCCACAGCAAAATACCGTAGAACATAATCAACAAGCCGATGGCTTTAAAGATTCTAGCCCAGGCATTTGGCGTGTCTGTTAGCTTGTTGAGTACACCCATGGCAATTGGCGAGATGCTGAATAAGGCTGCCCAAAGAACCAGAGAGGTCACATCGGAGATGATGCGATCTAGTAGCCAGATTGCCACTGCAAACATCAGAATACCAAAGACATATTTAACATTGTCCATCCAGCCACCGGCTTTCGGCAGCTTACTCACGCCAGCACCAATCAGAATGAGTGGTGCACCCATGCCCAAACTCATGACAAATAATGACAAACCGCCCAGCAGTGCGTCACCCGTTTGACCAATATAGATTAGAGCGCCTGCTAAAGGCGGCGCCACACACGGACCAACAATCAGCGCAGATAAAAATCCCATAATAGCAACACTGATTAGATGGCCCCCTTCTTGTTTATTGCTTATATTGGCAATTTTGGCTTGCAAGCTAGCAGGTAGTTGAATTTCAAAATAACCAAACATGGAAAAAGCCAAGGCCACAAAGATCAAGCTAAAGACCACTAACACCCAAGGCGTTTGGAACAGGACTTGCAAATTCTCGCCAAAATAGCCAGCCAGAACACCGGCGATAGAATAGGTCACACTCATGGCTAGGACAAATACAACAGACATAATCAGTGCCTTTCGAGTGGTTACCTCACCTTTTTGGCCAACAATAATGCCCGATAAAATCGGAATCATTGGGAACACACAAGGCGTAAGTGACAACAATAAGCCAAAGCCAAAGAAGCTGGCCAACACCCAGAAAATATTATCTTGTTGCAAAAGTGCGGCAATTTTGTCTGTTTCGTTGAGCGACGCTGGCGCATCAGCCGCTACGGGTGCTGGGCTGGTTTGTTGCTTGTTAGTTGTTGGCGCTGTTTTATTTTGCACAGGCAAAGTGAGTTCAATTATTTTTTCCTGTGGCGGGTAGCAAATTCCACCCGTCCAACAGCCTTGGTAGCGAGCAGTAAAGCTGATATTTTGAGTTTGAATATTTTTAAGTGGCAGTTTAATCTCTAACCGACCTTTATGTATTTGCACCTTGCCAAATAAAGGGTCGTCTTTAATTTTTCCCTCAGGGAAGTTAATGGTGCCAAATTCCGCACCTTTAACGTCAACAAAAAACTTATCATGATATAAGTAATACTCATGATGAATATCCCACGAGGCAATGAGCGTGTTGGCATCAACAGCATCAACTGAAAATTTAAAGGCTTCGTCCGCTGGTAGGGGTTCATCAGAAATTGGCTTGATTTTATCAACCACAGACTGTGCGCTTTGTTTGGCCTGGGAGAATATATCAAAGGCGTTATCAACTAAAGAAGGTTTTTTCAGTGCACTAATATCTAGGGCGACAGCTTTCGTAATTGGTGGATAGCAAACGCCTAAATCTGCACACCCTTGAAAAGTAACATTAAGCAATAAAGAGCTAGCATCACCTTCTAGTACCGGTATCTTGACTTTGACAGATTTTCTATAGATCCCCACTTTGCCAAAAAATTCATCGTTTTTAATCTTAGCGGGCGGAAATTTAGCCACACCTAGCTGCGAAGAGTAATCACTCGATATCTTGATTTTTTCTTTATAAAGGTAATAGCCTTTGGCAATATTCCAGTCTAGAACAATATCATTGTTCACCACACTAGCCTTAAAAGAAAAAGCCTTATCAGCCGGTAACAACTCTCCTTGCGCCTGGGCAAAAGTAGAAAGCAATACAAAAAATAATGGCAATAAAAATCGCTTCATGAATTTCTCCTCATAATATCTGGGTGAATTATAAGTCAAATATAGTCCCAAGACAATCCACTTTGGTGCGATTGATTGACTTTAGATAATAAAAAACCCCTGCTATAAAAATACAGCAGGGGTTTTTTAGATGCTTACAGTGCTTATTTAACGAGTAAATAAGCTACAAAAGCTTTAGCCAATCTTAGCAGTAATTGCATTAATAACTGCATCAGATGAAGTCGCATCTACTGAAAGCAATAGACCTTCTTCTTTGTAGAAGCCCACTAAAGGTGCTGTCTGGTCGTTGTATACATTAAGACGATTGCTGATTGCTTCTTCCGTTTCATCTTCACGTTGTACTGCTGCACCGCCACATTTATCACAAACACCTTCAACTTTAGTCGGGTTAGACTTAGTATTGTAAATTGCGCCACAACTTTCACAAGTACGACGCGTTGTTAAACGATCAAGGATTACATCACGTGGTACGTCAATTTCAACAGCTGCATCTAGTTTTTCGCCCATTTTTTCAAGTAGTGCTTTTAGCGCTTCTGCTTGTGGAATTGTGCGTGGAAAGCCGTCTAATAAATAGCCAGATTTACAATCATCTTCTTGTAAGCGCTCTTCCATAATGCCCATGATTAAATCATCAGAGACTAAGTCACCAGCGTTCATTGCTGCTTGTGCTTGCTTGCCTAGTTCAGTGCCTGCCGCTACTGCGCCACGTAGAATGTCGCCTGTAGATATTTGTACTGAACCGTCAATCTTAGTTAGTAATTTTGCAACAGTACCTTTGCCTGCGCCTGGTGCGCCTAAAAGAATTAATTTCATAGTATTTCCTTGGGAATAGTTAATAAAAAATTTAGCCTCATTTTTAATATGTTGAGGTCAAAATTGAGCAAAAATTATATCATAGAGCTATGATATTTACAATCTTAGATAATCAAAGCGGTTTTTGGCTGATTCATAAAATTTCCGAATTTTTTTATTTATGACATGGAAACGCCCTGTTTCAAGAGTACATCAGCACTATTTATGCCGTAAATGAGCGTTTTTCAGGGTTTTGGTTAGGGGTTTGGGGTGAATTCGTATAATTCCTCAAATTTCTATTGTTGAGAGGCCGTCTAATTTTAGGTTTTTTGTTACCTTTCTGGTGAGCAGAAAGGTAACCGAAAGAGCTCACCCCTCAAAACAAGTGAATTAAGGTGGCACAACACTTAATTTTAGTACTAAATTAAGTTTCAATTAACCGGGACGTTACCCTTTGATTTATTGCTAGGTTAATAAATATTAATGACAAAGATTGCCATTTTTGCTATAATGAGGCTAATTTAATTAAATAGCAATAGGCGGTTAGGTTATGGCAACCATGAATATTTCACTGCCCGATACAATGAAAGAATGGGCTGAAAGTCAGACTAATTCGGGTCGTTATGGTAATGTTAGTGATTATATGCGCGACCTTATTAGAAGAGATCAAGATCATCGACATGCTATTGTTGAGGCGTTGATAGAGGGTGAAAACAGCGGTGAATCGGACTTATCAGTTAGTGATATTTGGCAACAAGTACAACAAGAAAATTGATGAAATATACGCTTTCTAAGCAAGCTGAAAGTGATGTTAAAAATCTAATTAGGCGTTCTTATCTAAGCTTTGGTTTTGAGATAACTGATAAATATCAAAAAGGATTAAATAATTGTTTTGGTTTGTTGGCATCAGAGCCGTCAATTGGTACATCGGCAGACGGCTTGCGCGCTCAGTATCATAAATTCCCTTATAAAAGCCATGTTGTGTATTACAAAATACGCAAGAAAGATGTTTTTATTGTTCGTCTATTGCATGAGCGCTTGGATAAGCTTAAGCATCTTTGAACTCTTTTTATTATTTATGAAGTTTTTTCCAGAGCGTGTCATGATCAATAATTTTCCCTTGTTGCTCTGCAAGTAACCCCCTTTAAGATCATTTCTTTTTCAGAATCCTTTTTGTCTAAATTTTGTTTGGGATTCTTCGTAATCGTATTAGTCATTACTGAACCACGGAATTAAGGTGACACAACACTTAATTATTTAGTACTAAATTAAGTTTAAATTTAGTATAATGAATTTGTATTTTTTATAAATAGGAGTGATTGTGCACTTAGAGCAAGACATTCAGCCAATTAGTTATTTAAAGGCAAAGACCGCAGATGTTGTTAACACAGTTAATAAAAATCGAAGAGCGATTATTATTACTCAAAATGGCGAGGCTAAGGCCGTTGTTCAAGATATTAAAAGTTATGAGAGTTTGCAAAACTCTCTTAATTTTTTAAAGCTTATTGTTCAGTCTGAAAAAGAGATTGAGACTGGAGATGTTATCGAGCAGGGAAAAATGTTTGATGAATTAGAGCAGAGGCTATTTAAATAACTGATGAAAAACTTTAAAGTATTATGGGCAAATAGCGCCCAAGATGATTTAGAGCAAATTATAGAATATATAAAGATTGATAATATTGATACGGCAAAAAACGTATTTTTAGCACTAAAATCTGAATGCAATGAATTGCATTGTTTCCCGGAAAAGTTTAGAGTAGTTCCAGAGTTACAACATATAAACATTCACCAATTTAGGGAAATTATCTATAAACGCTGGAGAGTTGTTTATAAAATAACAGGCGCAAATGTTCACGTCTTGTTTGTCGTTGATTCCAGTAGAAATGTCGAAGATTTACTTTTGCAAAGGCTGTTAAATAAGCCGAATAGCTAAACAGTATTGGATATTTCTTTGGCGAGCCTGTTCGCTACTGAACCACAACCACCATTGCTGGGCGAACCAAACGGCCGTTTAAAGTGAAGCCATGTTGTACCACTTCTAATACTGAGTTAGACTCTTTATCCGGCATTGGAATCATGGTGACGGCTTCGTGGAACTCTGGATTAAAAGCCTCTCCCGTAGGATCAAGTAATTCAACGCCAAATTTTTCCATGGTTGATAGAAAAACCTTGTCCGTCATTTCCAGACCTTCAGTGATACTATCTACTGAAGCGTTGTCATCTTTGGCAGTTTTGAGCCCCATGGTTAGAGAGTCCTTAACTTCGAGCAATGCTTTGACAAAGCCATCAAGGGCGAATTTGTGTGCGTTTTCAAGATCTTTGGCGTTACGGCGCTTGAGATTTTCCATTTCTGCTTGGGCGCGCAAGACCTTGTCCCAGTTGTCTTTGGCAGATTGTTGGGCTGCAGCTAGCTGGGTTTCTAGGTCATCCTCTGGTGATTCTTGCTCAGTGGTTTCAATGTTTTCGTCTTCGATTTTTTCAACACTTTCGTCTTGGTCTTGCTTTTTTGTCATTTTGTTGTCCAATTAATGTATATTTGTAGCTAATTATTAGCCAATTATATAGTGGCTATTTTAAAGAATTCAATAGCAAAATATAACAATGTTTAATACAATCGGCATTATCACTAAACCCAATGACTCCGTTAGCGATGGTATCGCTGAAGAATTGTCTGAATTTTTACAAAACAAGGGTGTGGGTGTTGTTGTTGGCGATGAGCCAATAGCTGAGCAAGCAGACTTGATTATCGTGGTGGGCGGCGATGGCACTTTGCTTAATACAGCGCGTACATTTGTGGATAACAATATTCCAATTTTAGGGATTAATCTGGGCCGTCTTGGTTTTCTGGCGGATGTGTCGGTTGGTAAAATGCTGGAAATTGTTTCTCAAGTGTTAAAGGGTGAATTCACCAAAGAGGAGCGCTGTTTGTTGTCTTGTCAAATAGAGCAAGACGGGCAAGTGATCCACCAAAGTGTGGCGCTTAATGATGCAGTGGTTAATCGCCAGGATGCGATGAGAATGATCGAGTTTGACGTCTATATTGACGATAAATTTGTTAATAATCAGCGAGCGGATGGACTTATTATTACCACACCAACAGGCTCGACTGCTTACGCACTATCCAGTGGCGGCCCGATTATGCATCCAGGTGTGAATGCAATTGGTCTGGTGTCAATTTGCCCACACACCATGAGTCATCGACCATTGTTAGTGCCTGGCGGTAGTGAGGTGGTTGTGCGCGTTAAAGATGCGGGTGAAGGTGTGAGTGTACATATTGATGGACAAGTGTCATTTCCAATTGCTCTAGGTCAAGAAGTTCGGGTACGTCAGCATGGTAGTTTTGTGCATTTGCTGCACCCAAAAGACTACGACTATTTTGAAATTATTCGATCAAAACTACATTGGGGATCTAAGCTGTCATAAGCGAATGTAGTTATGTTATCTCAGTTATCCGTTAAAAATTTAGCTGTTGTTGAAAGGCTAGATCTGTCTTTTGAGCCAGGTATGAGTGCTGTTACCGGTGAAACAGGTGCCGGAAAATCTATTCTTTTACAAGCATTAGGTCTAGCTTTAGGTGTGCGTGCCGATTCTAATTTGGTGCGCCATGGTAAAGACAAGGCCGATATTAGCGCAGCTTTTGCAGTAGAGCATAACCAAACGGTTCAAGAATTTTTATCTGAAAATGCTTTAGAAGATGAGGGCGAGTGTATTTTGCGCCGGGTAATTGCCAGCGATGGCCGTTCAAAAGCGTTTATTAATGGTAATAGCGTGCCTTTATCCACCGTGCGCAATGTGGGCGATTTATTATTAGATATACATGGTCAAAATGAGCATCAGTTATTATTGCGACCAGACCAACAAATGAAACTACTAGATGGGTTTGCACAGCTAGAAGTAGATAAACAAGCCTTAAATGAAATCGTCAGAGAGTACAAGTCGTTAAGTGAAAAAGTAGATAATTTATTGAATAATCAAGAGCTTATCGAGCAACAGCAAGTGCTATATTTGCATCAATTGGAAGAGTTAAATGAGGCGGCGTTGGATCAAGACGAGCTTAATACCATTGAAGCAAGTTTTAAAACCAGTGCCAACGCACAAGTGATTACTGAAAAAACATCCAACGTATTAAACCAATTAGAAAGTGATACGGGCGCAAATGCTCAATTGTTAACACTGGGGTCGCAGTTGTCAGATGCGCTTGAAATGGATGATAAGCTTCAGGTTGGATTTGAGTTGTTAAGTTCTGCACAAGTACAAACTCAAGAGGCGGTGTACGAATTGACGCAATACTTGAGTCAGCTGTCAACGGACGAGCAAAGCGCTCAAGAAATGGAAGAGCGAATTTCTGAATTGTACGCTTTGGGAAGAAAGCACAATTGCGCCATTGAAGAGCTGATAGAAGTACGCGAACAGTTGGATCTTAAGCTAGAGGAGATAGGGGGTGGTGCAAATTCTATCAGTGAAATGACCGATCAACTTGACCTGCTGGTTAAGCGCTATCAAGATAAAGCACAAAAGCTATCCAAGGATAGACAGCTAAAGGCGACCGAGCTATCTCAGCTTGTTACCGAGGCGATGCAAGTGCTAGGCATGCCGGGTAGTGAATTTAAAATAGGGCTAAATGAAAAACTTGATGGGGTGCATTTGAATGGCCACGAAGCTGTTGAGTTTTTGGTAAAAACCAACATGGGTCAAGATTTTAAAGCGCTTAAAAAAGTCGCCTCAGGCGGTGAGTTGTCACGCATATCGCTTGCAATTTCGGTGGTGAGTAGCGATAGCGAATATACACCAACCTTAATTTTTGATGAAGTGGATGTTGGTATTAGTGGTGCAGTGGCTGAGGTAGTAGGCAGAAAATTACAAGAGCTTGCTAAGCATTATCAGATTATTTGCATTACTCACTTGGCACAAGTGGCGAGCTTTGGACATCAGCATTTGCGCGTGAGCAAAGCCCAGCAAGATGGCGGCGCTCAAACCACGGTTGAGCAGCTTGAAGATGCACAAAGAATAGACGAGGTGGCGCGTATTTTAGGCGGTGCAACAATTACGGATAAAGCCAGAGTCGCTGCCGCAGAAATGATTGCCAGTAGCCAGGCGTGAAAAAATTTAGATTAAAAAAAAAGCCGCGAAAGCGGCTTTTTTTGGTTTTTACTTCTTTTTTAGTCGCTCAATACCCAACATTTTAAAAATGTATTTTTGATAAGCAGGCTCAGAATTTCCAGTTTTCATATTTCGAATGAAGAACTTCTCAAAAGCAATCTTCGCCAAGTGCATCATCTTACCTTTTTTAGCCCAAGTAACATTGCGCGGTGGGATTTGAGGCATGGCCACAAAGGCAGCACCCGTGTCACCCATATCAGCAATACAAACCGCATTCCAAGTTGGAATGTGTGATGGCGCATTGCCGGCAATCATGTCTTCAATGTTATGCACAACTGCCGTTACCATAGATTCAATCATGTAGCCAGTTTTTGGTGTACCACACATGACCGGAGTGGCTTCTACAGGAGGGATGGCAATATTAACACCGAGTGAAAAAATATTGTCTTTTACAGGAGACTGTTGGTGGTCATTGATCATGACAAAACCTCGTGGGTTAACGTATCCTGGGTCAACTTCTGCAAGTTTAGCAACTGTATCTACACCTTTAAAGGCTGGCAACATCATGGTGTGTTTAGTAGCCACCTCGTGGGTTTTGATTGTGTTGCCTTCACCATCTACTTCCTCAACAGTAACGATATCTGCTGCAACAGAAGCTACTTTGGCATTGGTAATCCATTTAATATGACGATTTCTAAACTCAGATTCTAAAAGGCCCTTTGAATCACCGACACCTCCTAAACCTAAATGACCAATGTAAGGTTCGGCAGTAACAAAAGTCATTGGGCATTTGTCACGAATTCCGCGTTTTTTAAGATCGGTATCCATGATGGTTGCAAATTCATAGGCCGGACCAAAACAAGAGGCACCTTGTACTGCACCAACAACAATTGGGCCGCCACCATTATTACAAAAAGCCTCCCATTCACTAGAGGCAACTTTAGCATGTGCTGTTGTACAGATAGATACGCTGTGTCCATCAGGACCAAGACCTTCCACTTCGTCAAAAGCAAGTTTAGGGCCAGTGGCTAATACTAAATAATCGTAGTCAACCGTTTGATCGCCAACCATCACTTGATTTTCATTAGGTTTGATTTCTGTTGCTTCGCCAACAATTAGATTAATATCTTTGCGCTTAAGTCTTGGCTCAAGCTCAAAACTAATGTCCTCTTCACTGCGCCAGCCAACAGCAAGCCAAGGATTAGAAGGAATAAAGTTAAAGTTTGGATTGTTAGAAATGACACTCACTTGGTGAGCGCTCCCTAGTGTTTTTTTAATATCGTAAGCAAAAGGCAAACCGCCCGTGCTCGCGCCAATAACGACAATATGCGCCATATAATTCTCCTCAACAAGATTTAGTATAAAGGGGTTCATTATTCGTGTGTCTTTAGCTAATGTCAAATGCATTAGCAAATGATGATATTATTGGTCAATTAGAGCCTAATAAGCTGTTAAATATAACTTGTATCAATTAATTCATAATATAAAAATATATTTCACGATAGTATATCGGTTTATGTATAATTTCAAAAACCTATGGAAATTGTTGTCGGTGGCTTGATTGCCGTTGTAAACCAGAGCTTACTTTATTGGCGAATGCGCCAGCTTAAGCATAAAAATATTTTGGATCCCAAGCAGGTTGTCAACCTGGCTAGAGTTTCTTTAATAGAAAGGCTTTTGTTAGTTGGCATTATGCTGGTATTTGCCATGCAACGATTAGATCCATTAAGTGTTATATTGAGTTTTTTTATTATTAATTTGAGTCTTGCTTTTTACAAACAATGTCAGTTGAAACCATAACATCTTCAGAATATATTAAGCACCATCTACAGAACCTAACTTATGGTCAGGTTGATGGGCATTGGGGCTTTGCCCATACAGCAGCAGAAGCGCAGGCAATGGGGTTTTGGTCAGTTAATGTCGACTCTATGTTTTGGTCGTTAGTGACTGCGGTAGTGTTTTATACCATCTTCCGTTCAGCGGGTAAAAAAGCAACCACAGGCGTTCCTTCGGGCTTTCAAAACTTTATTGAAATGGTGATCGAATTTATTGATTTCAGTGTCCGTGATTCGTTTAAGCACAAAAACAAGCTCGTAGCGCCAATGGCACTTACAATTTTTGCTTGGATTTTCTTAATGAATGCCATGGATCTTATTGCCGTTGACTGGTTGCCACAATTAGCTGCTATTTCAGTTGGTGCAATGGGCGGAGACCCACATGCAGCCTTCTTTAAGGTTGTACCATCAACAGATCCAAATATTACATTTGGCATGGCATTATCTATTTTTATACTGATTTTATATTACAGCATCAAGCATAAAGGCTTAGGCGGATTTTTATCAGAGTTGTTGTTCCACCCGTTTGGAAAGTGGCTACTACCAGCCAACTTATTACTAGAGGGTGTTGCACTAATCTCTAAGCCAATTTCATTAGCACTACGTTTATTTGGTAATATGTATGCGGGTGAGATTATCTTTATTCTAATCGCTATCATGTATAGCGTAGGTATCGGATTTGGCGTGTTTGGTGGATTATTACAAGTAGGTTGGGCATTGTTCCATATCTTAATTATTACCTTACAGGCCTTTATATTCATGACACTAACCATTGTGTACATGGACATGGCTCACGATAACGAACACTAATTTTTAATTTTTTTTACATAAATATAACAGGAGAAATAATATGGTAATGGAAAGCGCAATTTTATATGTTGCAGGAAGCATAATGATGGGCATGGGTGCACTTGGTGCAGCGATTGGTATTGGTCTATTGGGTGCTAAAGTACTAGAAGGTGCAGCACGTCAACCAGAGCTAATTCCAATGTTAAGAACTCAGTTCTTCATTTTCATGGGCCTAGTAGATGCGGTACCAATGATTGCTGTTGGTTTAGGTCTGTACGTACTATTCGCTGTTGCATAAACTGTCTTTAACGTTTTAATCTAAGTACAAGGTAAGTCTTATGAATATAAATGCTACATTAATTGGTCAATCAATTGCATTTTTTATTTTTATCTATATGGTCAAGCAGTATGTGTGGCCACCGCTTATAGCGGCCATGGAAGAGCGCCAAAAGCGTATCGAAGGTGGTTTGTTAGCAGCGGAACGTGGATTATCTGAGCAGGCAGAAGCCGAGCAAAGAGCAAATGAATTGATTAGCCAGTCTAAAGACCAAGCTTCTGAAATTATTGCTAACGCGTCAAAGCAAGCGTCTAATATGGTTGAAGAGGCAAAAGATGTTGCCTTACAGGCAGCTGAAAAAGTTAAGTCGCAAGCAGCGGCAGAGCTTGAGCAAGATAAAGTGCGCGTTCGTAATGAATTGCAAGATCAAGTATCAGCTTTAGTTATGCAAGGTGTTAATGCGGTTTTGTCTAAAGAAGTAGACGGTAAAACGCATAAAGCCATGTTAACTAAATTGTCACAAACACTATAGTAAGCTATTATGGAATTAGTCACAATCGCCAAACCTTATGCAAATGCAGTTTTTGAAATTGCACAGCAAGACAAGTCACACGATGACTGGAAGGCTGTATTAGAGGCGTCATCATCATTAGTTGTTGATGAGCAGATGCAAGGTTATCTTGATTCTCCAAATGCGACAAAACAAGATAAAAGTGCCACTATTCAAAGGTTGGTTGCTAGTGTGATTAGCAGAGATTTGACTACCAAAGAAAATGAGTTTTTATCATTAATCTTGGACAATGATCGTGCGCCAGCCTTACCAAGTATCTTGGCTTTATTTGAAGACCAGGCTAACACCTTTGATGATGCGAAAGCATTTGATGTGATTAGTGCCTATAAATTAACGGCGGCTGAAGAAAAGAGTATTGTTGCTAGTCTGAGTGAAAAGTACAATGCTAGTGTTAGTATTGAAACAACAATTGATGATTCGCTGATTGGCGGTCTGATTATTAAACTAGGAGACAAGGTAATCGACATGTCGATTAAAGCTCGTACAGACGAGCTAAACTTGCTTCTTACAACACATTAATTATAAATTTATATAAAAGGAAGAGTTATGCAATTAAACGCCAGTGAAATTAGTGATTTAATTAAAAAACAAATAGAGGGTTTTGATTTTGCAGCAGAAGCGCGCACTGAAGGCACAGTTGTTAGTGTTAGTGACGGTATTGTTCGAATTCATGGACTGGCTGACGTACAATTTGGTGAGATGCTTGAGTTCCCTGGTAACACCTTCGGCATGGCGCTTAACCTTGAGCAAGATTCAGTAGGTGCGGTTGTATTAGGAGACTACCTACACATCTCTGAAGGTGACATTGTTAAATGTACCAACAGACTGGTTGAAGTTCCTGTTGGTGAAGCGATGCTAGGACGTGTGGTTAATCCATTAGGTCAACCGATTGACGGTAAAGGTGCAATTGATACAAACAACTCTCTTCCGTTAGAAATTATGGCACCAGGTGTGATCGAGCGTAAGTCGGTTGATCAGCCAATTCAAACAGGTGTTAAGGCAATTGATGCGATGGTTCCAGTTGGCCGTGGTCAACGTGAACTTATTATTGGTGACCGTCAAACGGGTAAAACTGCTGTTGCAATTGACGCTATTATTAATCAGAAAGACACAGGCATTCGTTGTGTTTATGTAGCGATTGGACAGAAGGATTCATCAGTAGCAGCCGTTGTTCGTAAATTAGAAGAGCACGGTGCATTAGAAAATACAATTATTGTTAATGCAGGTGCAGCCTCATCTCCAGCACTACAATACATTGCACCATATGCAGGCTGTTCAATGGCGGAATACTTCCGTGATCGCGGCGAAGATGCACTAATCGTTTATGATGATTTAACTAAACAGGCTTGGGCTTACCGTGAAGTATCATTACTTCTTAAGCGTCCACCAGGACGTGAAGCTTACCCAGGCGATGTATTCTACTTACACTCTCGTTTATTAGAGCGTGCATCGCGTGTGAATGCAGAGTACGTTGAGCAGATGACTAACGGTGAAGTTAAAGGCCAAACGGGTTCATTAACGGCGCTACCAATTATTGAGACTCAAGGTGGTGACGTATCAGCATTTGTACCAACGAACGTGATTTCAATTACAGACGGTCAAATTTTCTTAGAAACTGACCTATTTAATGCGGGTGTACGTCCTGCGATTAACGCTGGTTTGTCAGTATCTCGTGTTGGTGGCGCTGCCCAAACAAGTATTATTAAGAAGTTGGGTGGTGGTATTCGTCTTGACTTGGCTCAGTACCGTGAACTACAAGCATTTGCACAGTTTGCATCAGATCTTGATGCTGAAACTAAGGCGCAAATCGATCGTGGTCAACGTGTAACAGAGCTAATGAAGCAGAAGCAATATGCACCACTATCAGTGGCAGAATTAGCAACATCTTTATTTGCAGCTAACTCAGGTTCATTGGATGACCTTGAAGCAAATAAAGTCGTTGATTTTGAGGAAGCATTATTAAACTACATGGGCTCTAATCAGTCAGCATTAATGGATAACATTAATGCAACAGGCGATTATAACGATGACATTGCTGCCCAGTTACAAGCGGCAATTGATGATTTCAAGGCAAACCACACTTGGTAAATAAATAATATGGCAGCTGGAAAGGAAATTAGAACGCAGATTGCGAGTATTAAAAATACTCAGAAGATCACATCGGCCATGGAAATGGTGGCAGCGTCTAAAATGAAAAAATCTCAACAAAGAATGGAGGCATCACGTCCTTATTCTGAGAGAATTACAAAGGTGATTGGCCACTTGGCGAATGCACATCCAGAGTTTGAACATCCTTATATGAAAGAGGTGGGTGAGCTTAAGCGGATTGGAATTATCATCATTTCCAGTGACCGAGGCTTATGTGGCGGTTTAAATACTAATTTATTTAGAAGTTTATTAAAAGAAGTTGCTGACTATCAAGCCAAAGGAATTGAGGTTGATATTTGCACGATTGGTAAGAAAGCCACTTCATTCTTTAAAAATTCTGGATTAGGAATTAAGTCGGTATTGACAGATCTTGGTGATGCGCCACACTTTGACGACCTATTAGGTACTGTTAAGGTCATGTTAGATGCTTATGATAATGATGAAATTCAGCAATTATCAGTAGCTTATAACAGGTTTGAAAATACCATGACTCAGGTGCCAACGACAGCACAGCTCATTCCAATGATTGCTTCAGAAGCTGAAGGCATGAGTCATCGATGGGACTACATTTATGAGCCTGATGCAGAAGAAGCATTAAGCGCTTTGTTGGTTAGATATATTGAGGCAATTGTTTACCAGGGGTTGGTTGAAAACATCGCTTGTGAACAATCTTCACGAATGATTGCTATGAAGAGTGCAACTGACAATGCTGGTGATATGGTTGACGAGTTAGAATTGGTTTACAATAAAGCAAGACAGGCTGCAATTACTCAAGAGATCTCTGAGATTGTGAGTGGTGCAGCAGCAGTATAAAATTAAAAAAATAGAGTTTTAAAAAAGGAAAACAAAATGAGCAGCGGAAAAATTACACAAATTATTGGCGCGGTTATCGATGTCGAGTTTTCGGCAGATAGCATTCCAAATATTTATGATGCCTTGATTGTTACAGAAACAGGCCTTACATTAGAAGTACAGCAACAATTGGGTGACAACACAGTTCGTGCAATTGCCATGGGTGGTTCTGAAGGTCTTAAGCGTGGTATTGAAGTGACTAACACAGGTGCGCCTATTCAGGTTCCAGTTGGCACAAAGACACTGGGTCGCATCATGAACGTATTGGGTGAACCGATTGATAATGCCGGTGAGATTGGTGAAGAGTCAAGAAATGCTATTCACCGTTCTGCTCCTGCTTATGATGAACTTGCTCCTGCTGCTGAATTATTAGAAACAGGTATTAAGGTAATTGACCTAGTTTGTCCTTTCGCTAAGGGTGGTAAAGTTGGATTATTCGGCGGTGCTGGTGTTGGTAAAACAGTAAACATGATGGAGTTAATTCGTAACATTGCGATTGAGCACTCAGGTTACTCAGTATTTGCTGGTGTTGGTGAGCGTACTCGTGAGGGTAATGACTTCTACCACGAAATGAAAGAGTCAAACGTACTTGATAAAGTGTCGTTAGTATATGGTCAAATGAACGAGCCTCCTGGAAACAGATTGCGTGTTGCTTTGACTGGCTTAACAATGGCTGAGGCATTCCGTGATGAAGGTCGTGACGTATTGTTATTTATTGATAATATTTATCGTTACACGCTTGCGGGTACTGAAGTATCTGCCCTATTAGGTCGTATGCCTTCAGCAGTAGGTTACCAGCCGACACTTGCATCAGAAATGGGTGCATTGCAAGAGCGTATCACTTCAACTAAGACAGGTTCAATTACATCAATTCAGGCGGTATACGTACCAGCGGACGATCTAACAGATCCTTCTCCAGCGACCACATTTGCCCACTTGGATGCAACGGTTGTATTGTCGCGTCAAGTAGCAGAATTAGGTATTTATCCAGCGGTAGATCCACTAGATTCTACTTCTCGTCAGCTTGATCCGTTAATCGTTGGTCAAGAGCATTATGATACAGCTCGTAGTGTTCAAGGTGTATTGCAGCGTTATAAAGAATTAAAAGACATTATTGCGATCTTGGGTATGGATGAATTGTCTGAAGAAGATAAACAAGCGGTATCTCGTGCTCGTAAGGTTCAGCGTTTCTTATCTCAGCCTTTCTTTGTTGCTGAAGTATTTACAGGCTCACCTGGTAAGTATGTTTCTCTTAAAGACACACTTTCAGGTTTCCAATCTATTATCAATGGCGAACTTGATGACATTCCAGAGCAAGCATTCTACATGACGGGCTCTATTGAAGAGGTTCGTGAAAGAGCTGCGGAGAAAGCATAAATGTCAATGATTCAGGTCGATATCGTAAGTGCTACAGAGTCTCTTTACTCAGGTGAAGTGAAATGTGTATTTGCGCCTGGTAGTAATGGTGAGCTAGGTATTTATCCTCAGCATTTACCATTACTGTCAACGCTACGTCCTGGTGAAGTTCGTGTTGAAACAGATAAAGGCATGGAGTCAATCTATGTTTCTGGCGGTATTGTTGAGGTTCAGCCTTCATTGGTTACGATCTTTTCCGATACGGCGATTCGTGCCCACGACTTAGACGAGTCTAAGGCATTAGAAGCAAAACAAAGAGCTGAAGAGGCTATGGCTAACGCGGATACGGATCAAGACATTTCATCAACTCAAGCAGCGCTTGCAGAGTCTATGGCTCAATTGCAAATAATTTCTAAGATGAGAGGAAAAAAACTTTAAAGACAAATAGCTTTAAAATTTACAACCTTGTTGTTGACCACTTGAACGCCTTCTTTTTGAAGGCGTTTTTGTTTTAAGCTTGATCCAAAAGCGTATTCACCTAATTCACCATTAGATTTCACTACTCGGTGACAGGGCACTTCAGGTGCATTGGGGTTTTTATTCATCGCTGTTCCCACCGCTCTATATGCTTTGGGATGGTTTATGAGTTTGGCTAGATTTTTATAGGTAATTACTGAGCCAGATGGTACGTTAGCTTTAAGTGTTTTGTAGCAAAGTCTTTGAAAATCTGTCATACCAAATAAGAACTCATGGCGGAATCATACTTGTCTTGTGCTTTTAAGATAAAGTCACAAGCTTCTCGAACCGCACCATGGCCACCACGTTTATCGGTAATTAAGCAGGCGTTGTCTTTGACTAATTCGTGTGCATTGGCTACAGCAATTGGCAGACCTATATTGCGCATCACCGGCAGGTCAATAATGTCATCGCCCACATAGGCCACTTGTTCAGCATTTAAAGAGAGTTTTTCTAAGAGCTCATTGAAGGCAATGAGCTTATCACTTTGGCCTTGATAGAAATGCTCGATTCCTAAGTTTTTCATTCTATGAGCAACATTGGGCGTGTCTCTAGCACTGATGACGGCAGGTTCTACACCATTTTGTTTGAGTAGTTTAATGCCCAATCCGTCTAATGAATTGAAGCGCTTAAGCTCAATACCCTCGTCTGAGAAATATAAGCCACCATCAGTTAATACGCCATCAACATCAAAGATGATGAGCTTGATGGTTTTAGCTCTTAGGTAAGCTTTGTTTAGTAATTTCATATGACTTTACTCCATTCAAATGCAGGGCCAGGGTCAGTTTTTCTGCCAGGTGCAATATCACTATGGCCAACAACATCGCTAATCGGATAGTGAGATTTTAAAGTTGATAATACTTGATTTAGTCTATCGTATTGTTGTGTTTCATATTCGATATGATCAGCGCCTTCTAGCTCGATGCCTATTGAATAGTTATTACAATCTGGAATTTTATTAAATATAGACGCCCCTGCATGCCACGCACGCTGATCAAAATCAACAAATTGTGTCACGCTTCCGTCTCGCTTGATAAGCAGGTGTGCTGAAACCTTTACTGTTTCGATTTGTTTGAAATATGGATGTTTACTTGCGTCAAGCTGATTAGTAAAGAAATCTTCAATATAGTTGTTGTTAAATTTGCCTGGTGGCAATGAGATGTTGTGAACAACAACCAGGGTTATGCTGGCCTTATCTGGACGCTGATTGAAGTTTACAGTAGGTGAGTATTTTGCAATATCTAAGCGATGATTTGTAATCATGACTAAGATTGTACGCGATTAAAATAGCGCCCTCTTAACATTAACCTAGGGGATTTTGCTTGGTCAGTAAAGGTGGATCGTTTGTGCAAGATATTGTTGCACAAAAGACCTTGGTTGGCATGCATTGTGTGTTTGAAGTGATAAGGTGTATTACCGGCTAAAAGCTTATCAAGTAACTCAACAGCTTGTTTGATTTCAGCGGAATCGTAAAAAGCAACGTTTTTCTTCCTCTGGGTGTAGCGCATGTATAGCTCACTTGTTGCCTCATCTGTAAAAAAAATTGGCCCAATAGAACTTTTACGTCGAGTTTGGCCATCAACCATATGTGCTGGTATAGTCATGGCTTGTGAGTGAGTGAGGGCTGCTGTAACATCTGGATTTTCTTCTCTTAGGAGTAGATAGGCCATTTGCTGGTCAATCCATTGGTTTTCACCTCCTTGTTGTGCCGGATTAACGCAGAACAAAGAAAAGGCTCGAATCCGATCTTCAACCGAATTGTAGTAGCCATCTGTATGCCAGCCAATGGCTCGATTTGTATAAGGAATAAATTCAGCCTGATTTTGATCGACACTCTGGGTAATGTGAGCTAAGCCCTGGTTTTTAACATACAGATGTTGATCATAAGATTCAAGCCCAAATTGCTGATTAAAGCTAACAATGCTTAATTCGTAGTCTTGTTGGACGGGCGTGCTGAATAACGCAAAGTTATTAACTCGACATAAGTGGCTTATTTGATCTTTTTCAGATTTTAACAGCTGATTGGGATTGCTAACTTCTACTAAGCAATGTTCAATATTAGTCTGGGCATTGGCAAGTTTTTCATCTCGCCAAAATTGGTAGTCATCTGTTGAAGTGACTACATTAGCCATTAATGCGCTTGTTGATAAACCATTGTTGTGCAATTGATAAGATGTTGTTAATCACCCAGTAAAGTACCAATCCTGATGGGAACCACAAAAAGAATATAGTAAATACAAAAGGCAATGCCATCATAATTTTTGCTTGCATTGGGTCAGGTGGCGGCGGGTTAAGCTTCTGTTGTACAAACATAGATGCACCCATAATGAGTGGCAAGATATAGAATGGATCTGGAGCGGCTAAATCGAGCAAATACCAGAAAGGCGTTTGACGCAATTCGACCATTTCTAATAGCACCCAATATAGTGAAATAAATACTGGAATCTGCACTAAGATTGGTAAACAACCGGCCGCTGGATTAATCTTTTCCTTGCGATACAACTCCATGGTCTTTTGGCCCATTTTTTCTTTGTCATCGCCATAAGTTTCTTTAAGTTTGGCCAATCTTGGAGATAGTTTTCTCATGCCAGCCATTGATCGATAAGATTTTTCACTGAGTTTGTAAAAGGCCAGCTTGATTAAGATGGTAAGAATAATAATGGCATATCCCCAAGATCCAACATAGTCATAAATCCAGTTAAGGATTTCAGAGAGTGGCTTGGCAATAATAAACAAAATGCCGTAATCTACTGTTTTATCGAGTCCTGGCGCTAGGTTATCTATACGAGATTGCTCTTTAGGGCCAATGTATAAAGCATTAGTACCAAGTGTTGTAGTTGAACCAGGCGCAACACTTTGAGCGGTATTTACAATGGTTAGTAGGTATTTGCCGTTGTTAACTTTGGCAGAGTAATTGTGTGTTTCTTGTGCCTGTGGAATCATGGCAACAAAGAAATAGTGCTGAATCATTGCCAGCCAGCCGCCCTTGGAGGTGGTTTCTGGCTGTTCATCAAACTCATCAAATTCTATTTTTTCATAGACTTCTTGGTCGTCATACTTTGCACCGCCAGTATAAGTCGGCATCATCATATTAGACTGATCTAGTGCATTGCGCACGAGCTGGGTGTAGCTAGTAACATCAATATTATTATTTGAGTTGTTGTTAACTTGGTAATCTATATTAACAACATAACTACCTTGAGTAAAGTGGTAGTTCTTGGTGACAATAGTGCCATTTTCACCCGTCCATACCAGTGGCACTACTAAGCTATCTCCTTGCATTTGGTAGTGTGTTTGAGCCGAACTAAATAGCGAATGATGAGTTGGCATTTGCTCGCTTGGTAGTAGTCCGCTTTGTGCCTGGAACAATTCATTAGGTGTGTCGCTGAGCAATTGAAAGCTTACTTTTGAATTCAGCTCAATAGGATAATCGTTCAGCCATGCATTAGTGATCGTTCCGCCTTTTTGGCTAATTTCTAGTGTTAGTAAGTCTGTACTAACCGTAACAAATTCGCCACTATTTGATTCTTTGCTAAGTGGGACGTCAGGAGTTGCTTCTGTGCGAATTGCACTTGGTACATTTGCATTGGCGCTTTTTGTTGCGCTTTTGGTATTTTCAGTTTTTGCTTGATAGAGTAAATTGCCATTGGCGTCAACAGCGTGCTGTCTATCCCACTGCTCATTGAGCAGGAAAATACTAAGAAAAATTGCAATAATTAGGAAGAATTTTTGATTGTTCATCGGGTTTAATTTTAATTAAAGTTAAATTATTTTTTTGGTACCGGGTCGAAGCCGCCTTCATGCCAAGGATGGCACTTGCCTATGCGTTTTGCACCAAGTGCAAAGCCCTTGATAAGTCCATGCTCCTTGACAGAGTCATAAGCATATTGCGAGCACGTTGGCTGAAAGCGACAATTTGAGCCGAGCAAGGGACTGATAAACAGCTGGTAGAATTTAATTGGTATTAGCAATAGTTGGCGCATTTATTTAGCCACCACTTGATTAAACAGACTTAGCAAATCTTCTGCTATAGCAGCATTACTAGCCGGCTTAGCATGCTTAGCCATCACTACAAATTCCCAGTTATTAAGCTGTGCTTGGTTTAGTCTAAAGGTTTCACGCGCTAATCGTTTAAAGCGATTACGTTCAACCGCTAGACGATGTACTTTTTTAGAAATTGCCAGACCGAGTTTTGCTCGAGAATCATCTGTCTTAATAGACATAACCTGCCAATATTTTCCCCTAGTCATTTTTCCATTATTAAAAATGGATTTATATTCGCTAGGTTTTAATACTTTAGATTGGCGGGTTAATCTAAAAGACATCTGAAAATTAGGATTAAGCTGTTAAGCGCTTACGTCCTTTTCTTCTGCGTGCGTTAACAACTGCACGTCCTGCTTTTGTACTCATTCTTGATCTGAAACCGTGCTTACGCTTACGCTTAATAACACTCGGTTGAAAGGTTCTCTTTTGCTTCATAATGGATATTGTTCAATAAAATCTTGCAATTTTACCATAACTTAATGAGATTTGCATTAACTGTGACGAATATAGCTTCTATAGTTATAAGGTGCTACAATGACACCTATTTTAAATTTAAAGCAGGTTTTTAATGGATTTGGTGTATTGGTTGATGTTGTTAAAAGCGCCACATTTGGGCGTTAAAACATTTTATAAGGCTTTGCAATATTTTGAGACGCCTCAGCAAGTTTTCCTTGCCAGTTCTCGTGATAGACTCAACTCTGGGTTATTTAAAAAGCCAACTCTGGCTTATCTTGAGTCGGCCGATAGTTCACTCGTCAAGGCAGATCTTTACTGGATGCAAAAACAGGATTGCCACATCTTAACATTAATTGATGAGCGCTATCCGTCACAACTTAAAACCATTTCCGATCCGCCACCAATACTGTATGTTAGGGGAGAGGTTGCTTGTCTAAAGGAGCCTCAATTGGCAATTGTTGGAAGTAGAAATCCAACTACAGGTGGAAAGCAAAATGCTCAGCAGTTTGCAGCTGATTTGGCCAAATTAGGCCTAGTGATTACCTCGGGTATGGCTAGCGGTATCGATGCACAGGCACATATTGGTGCATTAGAGCAAGGTGCAAAAACCATTGCCGTATGTGGTACGGGGCTTGATAGAATTTATCCAGCCAAACACAAATCTTTAGCCCATCAAATTTCTCTACAAGGTGCGCTTATCTCAGAATTTTCAATTGGCACATCACCAATGGCCAGCAATTTTCCAAGGCGTAACCGACTGATTAGTGGTCTGAGTCTTGGCACGTTAGTAGTTGAGGCGAGTATTAAAAGTGGCACCATGATTACCGCCCGACTGGCTGCCGATCAAGGTAAAGAAGTATTCGCCATTCCAAGCTCAATCCACAATCCCTTGGCTCAAGGATGTCACTATTTGATTAATCAGGGTGCTAAGCTGGCTGGTTGCGTAAATGACATTGTTGAGGAGCTTCCAGAGGGCTTATTGAATGATATACTGCCACAGAAATACACCCATTCTATAAAAGAGATGGACAAAACAGGGTCTAAAGTATTAAAATGTCTCAGCTATGAGCCTTTGAGTGTTGATCAGCTGGTTGAAAAAACCAAGCTCAGCCCACAGATAGTTGCCCAGGAGTTACTCTTATTAGAGCTGGAGAGTAAAGTGGAAAAGACAAATGCACAAGGTTACGTATTAATTAAATAAAATTTATGACATGACACACAATATTCTCGACGTTCTTACATATATGTTCGACTACCTTTTCGAAGAGGCGGAGCAAGACAACGCACACGAAATTAATGATAGCGAATTAAAAGCACACTTATCAGATGCAGGATTTGATGTTGTTGGTATTGATAAAGCACTCAGCTGGTTGGAAAATATTGCCACCCTGCAAGATGGAAAAATCAAACCATTTGATCTGATTAATCAAACCAGTATGCGTATTTATACGGATGCAGAGCAATCCAAACTAGATGCTAAGTCACGCGGGTTTTTACTATTCATGGAAAACGTAGGCCAGCTAGATGCTAATCAACGTGAAATGATTATCGAACAAGTGATGTCGCTTGGCGATACAGGCATTGATCTGGAAGATCTTAAATGGGTAGTTATGATGGTATTGGGTAATAGCACAGAGGGTGAAATATCCGCCCAATGGCTAGAATCCATTGTATTTCTTGATGAAAACCGAACCTTACAATAATGGCTAAAAATCTAGTTATTGTTGAGTCCCCTGCCAAGGCCAAGACGATTGAAAAATTTTTGGGCAAAGACTATGTGGTCAAATCAAGTATTGGTCATATTCGTGACATGCCTAAGAAGAACATGGGTATCGATATCGAGAATGATTTTGAGCCTACATACGAGGTAACAGCAGACAAAAAGAAAGTGGTTGCTGAATTACGCAAAGCGGTTAAGTCGGCAGAAAAAGTATATCTAGCAACGGATGAGGATCGCGAAGGTGAGGCCATTGCCTGGCATTTACTAGAAGCACTTAAATTACCAAGGAATACAGCTAGAATCGTATTCCATGAAATTACTAAAGGCGCTATTACTGATGCTATTGTTGCGCCAAGAATGGTTGATTATCATTTGGTAGATGCACAACAAGCGCGCCGAATTATCGATCGCTTAGTGGGTTTTGAAATCTCACCAGTACTCTGGCGTAAAATTTCAGGTGCGCGTTCAGCAGGCCGTGTGCAATCCCCAGTGATGCGTCTTGTGGTGGAAAGAGAAAGAGAGATTGCTCAACACACTTCGGTATCAACTTACAAGGTTAAGGCTGAGTTGGTTAACGAGAGTGGCGAGGTGGTTGATGTTAAGTTAAGCAAGGATTTTAACTCTAAGCAAGAGGCGCTGGAATTTGCAACCAAGCTTTTATCGGCAGATTTAAGCGTTGCATCGATTGAGAAAAAACCTTCAAAACGCTCACCAAAAGCACCTTTTATTACCTCGACGCTACAACAAGAAGCTTCACAAAAATTGGGTTTTTCGGTTAAACAAACCATGACTATTGCCCAAAACTTGTATCGTGAAGGTTCGATTACCTACATGAGAACAGACTCCTTTACTTTGTCAGAAACTGCAATTGAGGCAGCTGGAAAAGTTATTGAACAAGAGTTTGGCGCTCAGTATCATCATGTTAGACGTTTTAAAACAAAAGACTCTGGTGCACAAGAGGCGCATGAGGCGATCCGCCCAACAGATCTAACCAAGCCAAGCATTTATGGCGTAGATGAGCAAACAGCTAAGCTTTACAGTTTAATTTATAAGCGTACATTGGCATCGCAAATGAGTGATGCTCAGTTGCAAAAAACCCAAATCAAGGTTAACGTATCAAACGCAGATGAGCAGTTCTTAGCCAATGGTGAAATTTTAACATTCCCTGGTTTTTTAAAGGTTTATGACTACCTTTCTGCCGACGACAAGCTTCTGCCTGATTTGAGTGAAGGTGACGCTTTAACATTAGCCGGCTTCTCTGCGAGAGAGAGTTTTTCTCGTGCTAAGCCGCGCTATACAGAGGCCTCTTTAGTTAAAAAAATTGAAGAAATGGGTATTGGTAGGCCATCAACTTTTGCCACTATGGTGTCAACCGTTCAAGATCGAAACTACGTCACCAAAGAGACGCGAGAAGGTGTTGAGCGTGAGTATGAATTAATTGAAATTGAAGATAACGCAGTAGTAGAGTCAAAACCGAGTGAAATCACAGGTGCTGAAAAAAATAAACTATTCCCGACTAATGTTGCTTATTTACTGAATGATTTCTTGGTGAAAAATTTCAGCAATATTATTGATTATGAGTTTACAGCCAAATTAGAAAGTGATTTTGATACGGTGGCAACTCAAAACGTTCCATGGAAGCAGGTAGTTAAGAATTTTTACGACCCTTTTCATGCTCAAATTGAAGCGGCAGCAGACATCTCTAGAGAAGAAACCCATGGTATGCGTGAGCTGGGCGAGGATCCAAAATCTGGTAAGCCAGTGAGTGTTCGATTTGGTCGTTACGGCGCGTTTGCGCAAATTGGTCATAAGGACGACGAAGACAAGCCAACCTTTGCAGCTCTAAGAGGCACATTGGACATTGAAACCATCACATTGGATGAGGCGCTTGAATTGTTTAATATGCCTAGAACAGTAGGAGAGACTGACGATTTTGGCATAATTAAGGCTAATTATGGTCGCTTCGGTCCTTATATTCAATATGGCAAAAAATATGTTTCTCTCAAAGAGCATACGCCAGAAGAGGTGGATTTAGCAACGGCATTAGAGCTAATCGCAGCGAAAGAAAAGTTTGATGCAGAGCGTGTAATTAAAACCTTTGACGAGTCTGAAATTCAAGTTTTGAATGGTCGCTTCGGCCCCTACATTTGGAATGGCAAAAAGCGTGGTAAAGGGCAAAAGAATATCACCATTAAAAAAGTTTTTGGTGATAAAGAGCCTGCTGATTTATCTCTTGAGGAATGTAAAAAAGCGATTGCTGGAAAGCTTAAGCCCAAAGCTAAAAAAGCGAAAAAGAAAGCGCCTAAAAAAGCCACTGCCAAAAAAGCGACCAGAAAAACTGTAAAGAAATCAGCTAAAAAACCTGTCAAAAAAGCTAGTAAAGAGTCATAGCCTTATTATCACACAGCCTTTTTTGGCTGTTGCGGTGTAAAATGCAAAGCATTTATTATTAAATACAAAGAGTTATGTTGTTAATTAGCGAAATAATAATTGCCAATCCACAAATTGATGATTTTGAAGAGTTGGTTTCTGTACTTAAAACCATTTCAAAGGCGTCAGATGAGCGTTTTTTCCGTATGGATGTTAAACCTGATTATCAAAATACCCCTGACAACTGGGAGGACCGCCTTGAGGCGGCATTTTACTAATGGGAAAATACCTCAATAAAGAGCAAATTTTTGACGCTGAAGACGGTGAAGATTTGTATGCAAATGAAGAGCAGCTATTCGCACGCCTTGAGTTTTTTGAAAAACAATTAGCAGAGCAAACAGCAGAAACAGCGGTTGAAGACAGAATTAACACCCTGCTCGAGATTGCTCGTATTCAGGTGGAGCGCTATAAGGGTGCAGATGCTTGGGAGAAGGCTATGATGGCTTTTGATCTTGCCAAGGACAATGAGCTCTGGGAGCAGGCAACAGAAGCTTGCGACGCGATGTTTTTGTCCGAAGGTCCTGATGCGCTAAAAGCATTAGGCCATGCGCTTTGGTTAGGCATTACTTTCCCAATTGATCCTGAAATTACCGTGGCTATGCTCCAGCACCTGGTGGAAGAGTCTCCAAAAGGCGCAGATACCAAGGCTTACGCAGCGGCAGTGGCACACTATATTGTCTCCATTCGTCGCGGTGCGGATGATGATCTTACTTTCTTTGCCTCGCAGATGATTGCTTCAGTTGCGGATGAACATTCACACGTAACTGACCAATCAACGTTTGATTTATGGCGCAGGACCTTGCAACTTGATAAGCCGGAAGTATTCTTGCCTAAGCTTTCTAGCGCGGTTGATCAGTTGGTTGGCGATACTTGGTGGGTTGATCGTGATGCTATTAGAGCAAAACTCGACGCTGAAGGTAAATAGATGAAAATTAAAGTTTGCGGATTTACTCAAGCACAAAATGCATACGACGCATCCATGCTCGGTATTGATGCGATTGGACTGGTTTTTTATGAAAAATCACCACGCCATGTTGAAGTTGAACGTGCTTTAGAAATTGTTCAGGCTTTACCGCCTTTTATTAATAGAGTTGGGCTTTTTGTTAACGCAGATTCACATTTTATAGATGAAGTGTTGTGCGAAGTGCCGCTCGATACCTTGCAATTCCATGGCGATGAAACTCCTGAAGATTGCGCGCAATATGCCATGCCTTTTATTAAAGCTTTGCGGGTTAACGAGCAAACTAATATCGAGCAGTTAGCACAAGCATACCAGCAGGCTAGTGGCTTGTTGCTAGATGCCTATAATCCTGACACTTATGGTGGCACAGGTGAGCGTTTTGATTGGACACTAGCTAAGGTCGATATTGACTTACCGATTATCTTAGCAGGAGGGCTAAACCCTGACACTGCTCAGCAAGCGGCGAGTCAAGTTAGCCCATACGCACTGGATGTTTCTAGTGGCGTAGAAAGCGCAAAAGGCATTAAAGATCTTGAAAAAATTAAGCAATTCATTAAACAAGCAAATTTATGAGTAATTATAATTTACCAGACGATAACGGCCATTTTGAGCAATATGGCGGCGTATTCATCGCAGAAACATTAATGACAGCAATTACAGAATTGCAAAATGCGTACACAAAGTATAAAGATGACGAAGAGTTTATTCGTGAATTTGAGCATGACCTCAAGCATTATGTAGGGCGTACGACGCCACTTTATCATGCACAAAATTTGAGTAAAAAGCTTGGCGGTGCACAAATTCATCTTAAGCGTGAAGATTTAAATCACACGGGTGCACATAAGGTCAACAACACCATTGGCCAGGCATTATTAGCCAAACGCATGGGAAAAACACGCATTATTGCCGAAACCGGTGCAGGCCAACACGGCGTTGCAACCGCAACAGTAGCAGCGCGTTTAGGCTTGGAGTGTGTAGTTTATATGGGCGAGGTAGATGTCGCTCGCCAAGCTTTAAATGTATTTCGCATGAAGTTACTTGGGGCAACTGTGATCCCGGTGACTTCTGGGTCAAAAACCCTAAAAGATGCTCTAAATGAAGCCATGCGCGACTGGGTTACCAATATTGATGACACTTTTTATATCATTGGTACAGTGGCAGGTCCGCATCCTTATCCAATGATGGTGCGTGATTTTCAAAGCATTATCGGCAAAGAGGCAAAAGTGCAATTTGCCGATCAAATTGGTGGTTTGCCTGATGCCTTGGTGGCTTGTGTTGGTGGCGGTTCAAATGCCATTGGACTTTTTCATGAATTTATTGATGACAAGTCAGTTGAAATTTATGGCGTAGAAGCTGCTGGACATGGTCTTGAAAAAGGCCCAACAGCGCACGCTGCACCTTTGTGTGCAGGAAATGTAGGGGTCTTGCACGGGAATCGCACTTATCTCATGGAAGATGAAAATGGCCAAATTATTGAAGGTCATTCAATTTCAGCTGGATTGGATTATCCAGGAGTGGGCCCTGAACACGCATACTTGAAAGATTCGGGACGCGCGCAATACGTAGCAATTACCGATAAAGAGGCGCTTGATGCTTTTCATACACTTACCAAGGTTGAGGGTATTTTGCCAGCACTAGAATCTTCGCACGCCGTGGCTTACGGCATTAAGCTAGCTCAAACACTTGACAAAGACAAACACATTATTATCAATCTTTCGGGTCGTGGCGATAAGGATATTCATACGATCGCTGAAATCGAAGGCATTCAGTTTTAGAATATAATTTTTCATAATCACTGCGGCAGTTTCCATACTTGAGGTCTTATGTATTAGTTAATACACTTCGACTTTTGCGCGCATTACTTCCTTGCGATAATAAAAAAATACCATCCTAAAACACCTCTAAAGTTAGTTTTTATCAAGGATTTTTCTATCAAAAATTTAGAAAATTTTATAAATTTAATCTAAATCAATCTATTTTTTCTTAAAAATGAGAATTTTCGACTGATTTATGGCTAATATTTTCATTATTTCAGTTAAAAACACCATATTTATTGAATTTTATGTGTAATTTGAGCTAAATGTGCCCATATTTGGTATTTTTTTATTAAAAACACCATTTTAATAATTTCCGAATTTTTAATCTGTCAATGTGGCCTGCAAGGTACAATTGTGGTTCGATTGTTTTTCTTGAGGGGTGAAAATGCATAAAAAATCAACGATTAGTTTATTAATGAGTTTTACTGTCGGCTTGAGTATTGTCTTTTCTTCTGCGGTTTGGGCAAAAAATCCTAACATGGCAGTTAGTAAGAGAGATAGTAATGGTGATGGAAAAGTCAGCTTAGATGAATGGGATAAGCCAGAATTTATTTTTGATAAAATTGATTTTAATGGTGATGGGTTTATAACTGCACAAGAGTTTGCAAAAAAATGGGGTATACCTATGCCTGGTGTCGGTGATGCAAGTGAGAGAATTACTGATGAGAAAGCAACGTTAATATTCTTAGCGGGTGGAAAACATTGTCGAACAAATGTAAGTAGCTGGGAGTTTGAACGAATGGACAATATTACAGTAATAATCCCACCGTGTGATGAGGCAGATGATATTGATCTGGATGAGATTAAAACGCCCATTTTCGTTGCTGGTATAAGCACAGGCTCAATCAAATCTATCAAATACTACAATAAACATCCAGAAAAGGTTTCTGGAATTATTTTGTTATCAGGGATAGCAAGTCGTAAATGTAAATGGTGTGGCAGTTTGTACGATACAGATTATAGAAATGTTAACGTACCAGTATTATTTGTTAATCATAAGTATGATAAGTGTCCTAGTACAAAAGATATGCATATTACAAAAAGGTTTAAAAATAGTCTGCCTTCAGAAGACGCTACAATAACAATGATAACTGGTGGTTATGATCAGGGCGGATCTTCTCCTGCAAGTCAATGTTTTAAAAACACCCATCACTCGTTTTCTGGAAACGAGCCTGATGTAACTGATGTTATGAATAATTGGATTATGAAACGTATTGATTAGACGGTATTTTTAAATTTTTTATTTCGTATGGTCTAAGTGTAAATTACACATTGGCGGCAGCATAGAGAATAGTAGAGTGTTTTCCTATCTAGAGTTAGATGTGAACTTTGCAGAGATGGTTGAAGAAAAAATTGCTAAAAATGGTAAAAATCATTTAGTTAAGTAATGGATGTTGCGCTAGCTAGCATTCAGTCATGCTGAGTGCTAAGCCGCCAAGAGAAGTTTCTTTATATTTGCTGGACATATCAAGCCCTGTTTTTTTCATGGTTTCAATACAGCGATCTAGGGAAATTAAATGCTCTCCACTTTCTTTTAGTGCTAGAGAAGCGGCGAGATAAGCGCTAATTGCACCAAAGCCATTGCGCTCGATACAAGGAATTTGTACCAAGCCCTTAACAGGATCGCAAGTTAGCCCTAGGTGATGCTCGAGTGCAATTTCTGCGGCGTTTTCAATCTGTGCAGTTGTGCCTCCTTTAGCAGCGCATAGCCCAGCTGCAGCCATGGAAGAGGCGGATCCGACCTCCCCTTGACAGCCCACTTCAGCCCCTGAGATTGAGCTTTTGTGTTTGATTAAGCCGCCGATAGCTGCTGCAGTTAATAAAAAATCATAGATTTGCTGCTGATTGGCATTTTGGTGGTGCGCCAGATAATACAAAATAGCCGGAATAATGCCAGCAGCGCCATTAGTTGGCGCTGTTACCACCATGTGACCTGAAGCATTTTCCTCATTTACCGCCATGGCGTAAGCGCATAGCCAATCATTTACATCAGCATTTTCCGGATCTTGTTCGAGCTGTTGGTGTATATTTTTGGCGCGTCTGGGCGTATTTAAACCGCCAGGCAATGTGCCTTCACCTTGCAAGCCTTTTTCAATACAGATCTCCATGGACTGCCAAATTTTATCCAAACCTTGCTCTAGAGATTTCAGAGAAAGACTTTGGGTTTCGTTGGCTTGTTTCATTTTTGCAATTGAAAGCTTGCTTTCTTTTGACATGGCCAGCATGGCATTGGCAGAGTCAAATGCGTATGGAAATTGTGCTTTAGACTGGCTAAGCATCGGGGCTTGGAGTTGGTGAATATCTGCCAGCGTGGTGATAAATCCACCGCCAATGGAGAAGTAAGTCTGTGTCAGGAGTATTTGGTCTGATGCATCCAGCCACTCAAACACCATACCATTTGGATGCTCAGGTAGAGAGTGTTGTGTATCAAAAATAATGGATTTTTCAGCGTCAAATTTAATGCTGCAGTCTGACTCCAGTGAAATTGTTGTTTGATGTTGTAATTGATTCGTGAGGCTGTCTACGTCAGAGAGAGATAGATCCTCTGGTAAATAGCCATGCAATCCTAAAATAATGGCCGAATTAGTTGAATGGCCAATGCCGGTATGCGCCAAAGAGTCTTTTAATGTGCAGCGTAGGTGGGTTCCCATTTGAGTAGGCTGCAACCGTACGCGACTGACAAAGGTATGCGCTGCTACCATTGGCCCCATGGTGTGGGAGCTTGACGGCCCAATGCCTACCTTGAACAACTCTAAAACGCTAATAAACATAAAAAATACCAGTCGATGCTGTCAATAGTAATGACTCAATCATACTAGTATATTTTTGCGACATGATTTTATTTGGCTGATTGTATAGAGCCAGAATCTATGTTTTAACTTTTAGCCACCAAAATAGTAAAATAAATTGAGCAATTAATAGCGGCACAACAGACAATAACACCACTTCCCAGCCAAAATTAAACACAAACCAGCCTGCAGACAGAGAAGCGATGGCTTGAAGACTAAAAATTAGGAAGTCATTAACAGACTGAACTTTAAATTTTTCAGCATCGATGTAGGAGTTTGGCAAGAGGCTGGTGCCACCAATAAATAAGAAATTCCAGCCCAGTCCTAATAGAATTAAGGCTACCCAGTAATTATTGAGTGCGTGACCTGAAAGAGCAATGGCGATACAGACAAAATACAACAAGACCCCAATAAGCATCATTTTGCTTAGGCCTAATAGTTTTACAATCCAAGGGGTGAATAGCGAAGGTAAAAACATGGCGATGACGTGCGACTGGATGACAAACTTGGTGTGTTCTAGTGAAAATCCATCAATGACGTGCATGCTCATCGGTGTGGCAGTCATGATATAGCTCATCACCACGTAGCCAATTGCTGAACTGGACATGGCAATGATAAAGACTCGCTGCTTCACAATGGTGTGTAAGCTTCTACCTGAAGATGAATGATTTTCAGAAGCGACAGCATACGGTTGATAAAACCAAAGCAATGTAAAGGCCATTATGAAGCTCAGGCTGAGTAAGGCAAAAGATCCAACAAATTGAGTGCTGAATAAATCTTGTCCTAGGATGGCGATTTCAGGGCCTAAATAGGCAGAAATTAAGCCGCCAACCAGTACTGCTGATGTGGCAGTGGCGCTTAAGTGGTGATCAACACTTTCAATTGCTGCAAACCTAAATTGGTTCATGGTGGCGGTGGTGACGCCAAATAGAAAAGTGGCTGTGCAAAATAGATAAAAAGACTGGATGTTGAGAGCGGTAATGGCCAGTGTAATAATCACCAAGGTATAAATACAAACGCCTAGAAAAGTTTGGCGCCTGCCTAGGTGTGACATAATGCGATTTATTGGAATGATAAAGCTTGCCGTGCCAACCACCAGAAGCGCGACTGGTAGGGTTGACAGGCTATCCATGGGCGCTAAATTTTGACCAATAATACCGCCTAGAAAAATCACAAAGACGCTGAGTGACATAAATAGTGCCAGCCCAGCGGTTAACAGCCAGACATTTTTAGGTAGGGTGAGCATTTATTTTTTGACTGGTCTGTTCCAACTCGGAAAAACTCGTTGCTTAGATCTGCTCAAGGTTAGTTGATCCTCTGGGGCGCTAGCAGTAATGGTAGATCCTGCACCAATGGTGGCATTTTTACCAATAGTAACAGGGGCGACCAATTGCGAGTCTGAGCCAATAAAGGCGCCATCACCAATGATAGTTTGATGCTTGTTGACGCCGTCATAATTACACGTAATTACTCCGGCACCGATATTAACATCAGCTCCTACGGTAGCATCGCCGACATAGCTAAGGTGTGAAATTTTTGAGCCTTTACCGATAATGGACTTTTTGACTTCGACAAAGTTACCAACTTTAGCGTTTTCTCCAATGTCGGCTTGAGGGCGAACACGGGCAAATGGACCGATTGAAGCGCCGTTGCCAATGACGGCATCTTCAATGACAGAATTTGCCAAGATAGTCACATGATCGCCAATTTTAGAGTTTTTTATACAACAATTAGGTGCAATTGTTGTGTTATTTCCCAGAGTGACAACCCCTTCAATCAAGGTGTTAAAGTCAATTTCACAATCTTGTCCGAAGCTTAGATCACCACGACAATCAAAGCGTGATGGATCTTTAAGGCTAAGACCTTGTTGCATATATTGATCAGATTTTTGCTGTTGGTAAATACGCTCAAGTTCGGCTAGCTGAACTTTGTCATTCACACCCGCAACTTCAGACTCATCTATGGTAATTACAGAAGCAACAGTTTTGCCATCGTTAACAGCCGACTCGATGATATCAGTTAAGTAGAGCTCGCCTTGAGCATTGTTTGCATCTAGGCCGCTTAAGTATTTTTTGAGCAATGCCGTTTGAACTGCCATGATGCCGGTGTTTACTTCACATACTTTGAGCTGCTCAACGTTTGCATCTTTTTGTTCAACAATGGCTTGAATGGTTTCGTTGTTACGAATGATGCGCCCGTATCCTGTTGGATCTTCTAAGACCACCGACAGCAGGGCAATGCCTGAGGTTTTAGATGCATCGATTAGTTGCTCTAAGGTTGTTTGCTGAATCAAAGGCACATCGCCATATAGAATTAGGGATACTGAATCCTCTTCAATATGTGGAGTTGCCTGTTGTACGGCGTGGCCAGTGCCGAGTTGTTCTACTTGCTCAACCCAGTTGATTGAATCATCATTAATTGTTTGTTTAACTTGATTGCCACCAAAGCCATAAACCACATGAATTTGCTGGCTAACTAGTTTTGCTTGTTTAAGTACGTGTCCTAAGAGGGTATTGTCTGCCAAAATTTGCAAGACCTTAGGTTTGGATGAATTCATGCGCGTGCCTTTGCCCGCTGCCAGAATAATGGCGTGAATGTTAGTCATTTAAAAGTCTTCAACAATAGGGTTTTGATCAAGATAGCTTTCGGTAATGCCGGGAACAATAAAGCTAATGGTGGCGATAACTTGCCCGTCTTTACGTCCGACGCTATAAGTGGCGGCGCGCATTTGAATAGGAGCATCTTTAAAAATATCGGAAAAATTACGAGATTTTCTAGACTGCTCTACAAACTCTTGTTTGCTAATAAAGGTGTACTTGATACTATGTTTTTGATAGGCTTCGTTCTCAAATTCTGCAATCATTTTTGTGAATTCATCTTTATTAAAGGTATTGGCACTGACTTCTAAAATGTCAAATTTTTCCTTTCCGTCTTCAATTAAGACTAAATCAAACTGAGTTTTCAGTACGTGAAACATTTTTTTGACCTTGCTCACTTCAGATAAAGGTAGAACAAGCGCAGTAGAAACTAGGCGGTCGTTAAGAAAGCGAAAGGCTAACTCGGCATCTTCACCCGCCAAGGAGTGATTTTTTAGACATAATGTGCCTTGTTCATATCTGTCAGAGCAATCTTCGAGTACGTGGGCTTTTTGCAAAAAAACCTTGGGCATGCCCACCACATATTGCTTGTAGAGTCGGATTTGTTCACCGGCTAAACTGGGGATACTGAAAATAGTAAATAGAATTAATAATAGAATGCGTTTCATACAGAAAAATCGTTTTAACTTGAGTTATATTGTAAACGCATAAGCCTTTAAATACAATAAAATTAGCCTTTATGAGTAACGCTTGTTTTCACTGCGGACTGGAAGTAACCAGTCGTAATCGCATCCAGATGAATATTGACCAAACACCCCAAGATTTTTGTTGTGTGGGTTGTGCTAGCGTTTGTCAAACAATTCATCAAAGTGGGCTGGGTGAGTTCTACACACAGCAGACCAGCTCGGTTTTGCCGGCAGTGGCACTCGAGTATCCGCTTGAGTTTTACGACGCGCCAGCCTTTCAACAGCCTTTTTTAGAATCGGCACCTTCCGGTGAAAATATTATCACCCTGATTAGCGACACCATTCATTGCGCCGCTTGTGTATGGCTGATTGAAAAAGCCATTGGCTCGTTAGCAGGGGTAAATTGGGTGCGTGCAAATTTAACCGACAAGCGCATTCGACTAAGCTGGAGTGATGGCGATATTCAGCTATCTCAAATCATGCAGCGTTTGGCAGATTTGGGTTATAGCGCCATGCCATTTGAGCAAAATATAGCAGAGCAGTTGGCGAACAAGTCCAATCGGGCCATGCTTTATAGAATTGGGTTTGCCGCCTTTACTATGATGAACTTATTGTGGATTTCTGTTGCCCTATATACCGGTGCCAGCGAAGGTAAGTATCATCAATATTTCCAATGGTTGGGGTTTGCTCTAGCGACGCCCACACTTTTTTATTCAGGATTTGGGTTTTTAAAGAGTGCTTACAACGGGCTTAGAAATGGTCTAATGAATATGGATGTACCCATTAGCATTGGCGCACTGACGACTTATTTTTATTCTGTTTATGTACTGCTTGGCTTTTCGACTAAAGGCGAGGTGTATTTTGATACAGTGGTGAATTTTATTTTTGTAATTTTGATTGGACGCTATTTAGAGGGTTCGGCCAAAAAATCCTCTATTTCAGCGTCTAGCTCTTTGCAGCAACTACAGCCTAAAGTTGCCCTGGTGATTAAAGATAAAGACGAAATTATCACCCCAGTTGGAGCGATTAACATCAATGACAAGGTGCTGATCAGACCGGGTGAGCGAATTCCAGTTGATGGATGTGTGTTTTCAGGCATGAGTGAGGCAGATGAGTCGCTACTCAGCGGTGAATCTAGGCCAGTGGTAAAAAATCTAGGTGATGAGGTGTTTGCAGGGTCGGTTAATGGTCAGGGGGCGTTAGAGATAGTTGTAACCAAAACGCTAAAGCAATCGGTTTTGGGCAAGATTGTGAGCTTGGTAGAAAACACCCAATATAGCAAAAGCGCCATCGTTTGTAGTATTGATAAAATTATTCCGTATTTTGTTGGTGTGACGATATTTCTTGCGCTGGCCACCTTTGTTTATTGGTATCCACATGACTTTGATTTGGCCTTGTTAAGTGCCACGAGCGTGCTGATTATTACTTGTCCTTGCGCCTTTGGATTGGCCACGCCAATGAGTATTGCAGTAGCTAGTGGTGCTGCCATTAAAGAAAAAATGCTGATCAAAAATAGTGACGCCTTAGAGGTGTTAAATCAGGTTGATTGGGTTGTTTTTGATAAAACAGGTACACTGACTTTGGGTGAATTTAAGGTTGAGAAAGTGGTTCACGCTACCGTTAAACAATTAAACAAACAACCCGATTTAATGCAAATTATGGCCAGCATTGAAAAGTATTCAGAGCACCCTTTGGCGCAAGCTATAGTGGTTGAAAACCAACACGCATTGTTAACAACGAATGACTTTCAATCCGCGCCGGGCCAGGGTGTTAGCGCTAGTATCGATGGAGTCTCTTATAAAATCGGCAAATTGTCGTTTGTGGACAGCGGCCAACAGGTGGACACCGACATGCTAAAAAACTCTCAACAAATTGAGTTGCAAGGTTCTAGTTGTATTTGGTGTTCGACTCAAGACCAGGTGCTGGGGTTTGTAGCGTTATCTGATCAGATTAAACCAGATGCCAAAGCTACAATTACCCAACTACTCGCAACTGGCAAACAAGTTAGTATTCTCAGTGGCGATAGCCAAGTGGTGACACAAAAAGTGGCGAAATATTTAGGTATTGAACATGTGGTGGCGCAAGCACTGCCAGAAGATAAGGCGAATTATATTAAGCAATTGCAGCAGCATCATCGCGTCCTCATGATTGGCGATGGAGTGAATGATGCACCTGCATTGGTGCGGGCTGATACCAGTATGGCAATTGGCTCTGGTAGTGATGTGTCCATTAATCATGCAGACGTCGTTTTGTTAAAATCAACATTAACCCCAATTTTAACCATGATGAGTTTGGCTCAACGCACCAGTCAAGCCATCAAACAAAACATTACTTTTGCATTGTTGTATAACGCACTCATGGTGCCTTTAGCAATGATGGCAAAGGTAACACCGCTATTTGCAGCTATTGCAATGCCCATTAGTTCACTCATCGTGATTGGCAATGCGGCGCGACTTAGAAAGAAATAAAAACAAACTGATAAAAAATAAAGCGCTACGAGCACAAATAGTATATAATTCGCTCTCTTTTGAGATTTAAACTTATATACAAACATGAAAACAGATATTCATCCTAATTATGACACCGTTAAAGTAGTTTGCTCATGCGGTAACACATTCGATACTCGCTCAACGGTAGGCAAAGAAGAATTACATTTAGATGTATGTTCAAGCTGTCATCCTTTTTACACAGGTAAGCAAAAAATTATGGACAGTGCTGGACGTGTTGAGAAATTTAAATCACGTTTTGGTGCATTCAAAAGATAAAGCGAATGCATTTAAGCAAAAAGCCACATTTATGTGGCTTTTTTTATGCCCGATTGAATAGGATATATAGCCAAATATCGTTATAATTATGGCATTCTTTTTTTATCCATGAGTCTATGTCATTCGATTACCTTAACGCACTATCAAAAAAGCCAACAACACGCACGCCAATTTGGGTGATGCGTCAAGCAGGGCGCTATTTGCCTGAGTATCGCGCTACGCGCAAACAAGCTGGCGATTTTATGAGCTTGTGCAAAAATCCAGAGTTGGCTTGTGAAGTCACCATGCAGCCGATTGATCGTTTTGATTTGGATGCGGCCATTTTATTTTCAGATATTCTTACCATTCCTGATGCGATGGGATTAGGGCTATATTTTAGCGAAGGTGAAGGGCCGAAATTTGAACGACCAATTCAAAACCTGGCAGACATTGAGGCTCTCCCTACAGAAGTCAACAATGATTTGACTTATGTTTTTGATGGCGTTTCCACCATTAAATCTGCTTTAAGCACTCGTGCGCCACTCATTGGATTTAGTGGCAGCCCTTGGACATTGGCCACTTATATGATTGAAGGTGGTAGTAGTAAAACCTTTGCTAAAACCAAGGCCATGCTTTTTAACGAGCCACAAATGTTGCACCTATTATTAGACAAACTCGCCAGCAGTGTCATTGCTTATTTAGATCAGCAAGTGCAAAGTGGCGCGGATAGTTTGATGGTGTTTGATACTTGGGGTGGGGTTTTATCCAAGCAAAATTATCTAGATTTTTCACTGAACTATATGCAAAAAATTGTGAATGGTGTTAAGGCTAAACATCCAAATACACCGATTACTTTATTTAGTAAAAATGGTGGTAAGCATTTGGGTGAAATTGCTGCTACGGGTTGCGATGGTGTGGGTATTGATTGGACAGTAGAGCTGGGTGATGTTGAGCGCCAAATTGGTGATAAAGTCGCCATTCAGGGTAATCTGGACCCCGCAGTTATGTATGCCACGCCTGAAATTATAAGAACTGAAGTTAAAAAAGTGCTAGACCAATTTCAAGGCGATACAGGTCATATTTTCAATTTAGGCCATGGCATTACTCCAGACGTTAACCCAGAGAATATGAAAGTTCTTGTTGATGCAGTGCACGAATTTAGCGCCAAGTAGTCATGTCAAGATTATCATCAGTATTTGCTGACTTGCCAAAAGGGCATAAAGCGTTTATTCCCTTTATTACTGCTGGAGATAGTGGCCTAGATAATACTTATGAGTTAATGCTTACCCTGGTAAAAAATGGTGCCGATATCATCGAGCTTGGCGTGCCTTTTTCTGATCCAATGGCAGACGGCCCTACGATCGCCAAATCTCATGAGCGTGCAGTGGCAGCAGGCGTAAGTTTGAGAGATGTTCTGACTTTAGTGGAAAAATTCAGAGTAGTCAACAATACAACGGCCATTGTATTGATGGGCTACTTAAATCCAATTGAGGTTTATGGCTACCAAGCTTTTGCTAAAGACGCCAGCCGAAGTGGTGTTGATGGTGTGTTAGTAGTGGACATGCCACCTGAAGAAGCGCACGATCTCAAGCAAAATTTAGATGTGACAGGGGTTGATTTTATTTTCCTAGTCGCACCAACAACAACCGATGCACGCATTGAATTTTTGGCAACAATTGCCTCTGGCTTTGTTTACTTTGTCTCTCTCAAAGGGGTAACAGGCGCTGGGCATTTAGATATTGATGCAGTCACCCATAACCTATCCAGAATTAGGCGTCACATTAGCCTGCCGGTTGGCGTAGGCTTTGGTATTAAAGATGCACAAACCGCCAAGGCCATCTCTACTAATGCCGATGCGGTTATTGTTGGATCGTCATTGGTTGCATTTGTTGAACAATATGCAAGCGATAAGGATAAAATGTTAGAAAGCGTTGGAAATTTAGCAAATGAAATTTCTGCTGCCATTAAATAATTAAAACAAGGATTTAGACATGAGCTGGCTAGAAAAAATCTTACCGTCAATTACTAATGTTGTTAAAAAGAATATTCCAGAAGGATTATGGAGTAAGTGTCCAAAATGTGAATCGACTATTTATACTGAGGAGTTGCAAGAGGCGGTATACGTTTGCCCAAAATGTGATTATCACATGCGTATCTCAGCTCGTGTTCGACTTGAAAGTTTTTTAGATGAAAAAGGCCAAGAAGAAATTGCACCAAATCTAGTCGCTGTTGACCCGCTAAAATTTAAAGACCAGAAAAAATACAAAGATCGCTATTTACAAGCGCAAAAAGCCACTAATGAAAAAGACGCGCTGATTGTTAAAACCGGTACTTTAGAAGGCATGCCAGTAGTGGTTGCTGCATTTGAGTTTAAATTTATGGGTGGTTCGATGGGTTCAGTTGTGGGCGAGAAATTTGTCCGTGCTGCCCAGGAAAGTATCAAAACCGGCGCACCTTTAATTTGTTTTTCTGCCTCAGGTGGTGCGCGCATGCAAGAAGGTTTGTTCTCACTCATGCAGATGAGTAAAACTTCATTAATGGTAAAGCTATTAAGCGATAAAAAAGTACCTTTCATTTCCATCTTGACAGATCCAACCATGGGTGGCGTTTCAGCCAGTTTTGCCATGTTAGGCGATATTCATATTGCTGAGCCAAACGCTTTAATAGGTTTTGCCGGCCCTAGAGTGGTGGAGCAGACTGTGCGCGAGGAATTACCTGAAGGCTTTCAACGCAGTGAATTTTTATTGGAAAAAGGTGCTATTGATCTAATCATTCATCGTCACGAATTGCGTAAACAAGTGCACACCCTATTAAGCGCAATGACGTTTAATAATGGCTAACTACTCCATTCACTACAAACTTAGTCATGCAAATGGCGCCTTGGTAGACGAGGCCTGGGATCAACCTTTAGTATTTGAGGTGGGCGATGGCCAACTCGACCCTTGTTTAGAAAAATGCGTACTCGATGCTAAATTAGGTGAATTACAAACCTTTTTACTCGGCGCTTCTGAAGCCTTTGGCGAGTGTTATGATGAGGCTTTCCAGTTTATGTCACGTGATGACTTTCCAAAAGACTTTAACTTTGAGCTAGACGCAGCAGTTGAATTTGAAACCCCAGCGGGTGATGCTTATGTTGGCTGTATTGACCAAATTGAAGACAACCAGATTCGGGTGAATTTTAATCACCCACTGGCAGGTGCAGATGTGTCGTTTCAAGTTAAAGTCCTTAACATAGCATCGTGAAAATCCTCTTAGCCAATCCCCGTGGATTCTGCGCGGGCGTTGATCGTGCTATTGAAATCGTAGAGCGAGCATTAGCCTTGCATGGCAAGCCGGTGTATGTGCGTAATGAGGTGGTGCATAATAAATTTGTCGTGAATGATCTTAAGTCCAAGGGCGCTATTTTTGTTAAAGAAATTAACGAAGTGCCCGATCAGCAAGTGGTTATTTTTAGTGCGCACGGCGTTTCTCAAATGGTGCGCACTCAGGCACAGCACATTCATGCAACTATTTATGATGCCACCTGCCCTCTAGTTACCAAGGTGCACAAGGAAGTGGCGCGCAAGCAAAAGCAAAATCATCAGGTTGTTTTAATTGGACATAAGGGTCACCCCGAAGTAGAAGGCACTTTGGGACAATCAAGCGAAGGTCGGCAAGTGGTTTTGGTTGAGGATGGCAAAGATGTTGCTCAGTTAAACATTGGCACGGATGACAATATTTCTTACACCACTCAAACAACACTATCAGTAGACGATACTCAGCATATCATTAGCGAACTTAAGGATAGGTTTCCTAATATCAAGGCGCCAAAAAAAGACGACATCTGCTACGCGACTCAAAATCGACAAGATGCAGTTAAAGCTTTAATGCAATCTGCTGATGTGCTATTGGTACTCGGCTCTAGAAATTCCTCCAACTCAAATCGATTACGTGAGATTGCCGATAAAATGAACATCCCCGCTTATCTGATTGACGGCGCAGATGAAATTAAGCAAGATTGGATAAAAAATGCCAATATTGTGGGAGTGACGGCAGGCGCTTCAGCGCCAGAAGTGCTGGTGCAGGAAGTGGTTAATTATTTGTATGATCACGGTGCAGATGAATTGCAAGAAGTAGATGGCGCACAAGAAAACGTGCACTTTCCCGTGCCAGAAGAATTAAGGTAGTGTTATAGGCCTTGCCTATGATGAATTAAATAAAAAACAGGAGAACGAGCAATGGAAAAAACAGCACTCATTTGCGGATCATACGCCTTTGATTCAATTATGGTCTTTCATGACCAATTTAAAAACCACATTTTGCCAGATAAGGTGCACATGTTAAATGTCTCATTTTTAGTGCCTACTATGCGTAAAGAGTTTGGTGGTTGTGGCGGTAATATTGCCTACAATTTACATTTATTGGGTGCTAATTCAATCCCTATGGCAACCGTGGGCGAGGACTTTACACCCTACATGAATTGGATGGAAAAACACCACATGAACACCACGCATATGAAGGTTGTTAAGGATAGTTACACCGGACAAGCTTTTATTACCACGGATATGGATGATAATCAAATTACCGCTTTTCATCCAGGTGCCATGAGTAATTCGCATGAAAACAAAGTGAGCGATGTAAGTGTGGCAGATATTGGTATTGTATCTCCTGACGGACGCGACGGCATGATTGAACACGCCAAGCAATTTGCAGATGCTGAAATTCCTTTTATTTTTGATCCTGGACAAGGTATGCCAATGTTTTCGGGTGAGGAGCTAATTACTTTTATTGAGCAAGCAACCTATGTAGCTGTTAATGATTATGAATCACAAATGTTGCAAGATAAAAC
>Ga0209658_1000137_pt1 | contig 61554 bp, 61 predicted proteins | sample SaaInlV_150m_DNA_6_FD_184656 | JGI IMG/M metagenome (GOLD analysis project Ga0209658, IMG submission 184656) | Marine microbial communities from expanding oxygen minimum zones in the Saanich Inlet - SI037_S4LV_150m_DNA (SPAdes) (version 2) | ecosystem: Environmental > Aquatic > Marine >...
AAGGCATTGTGAAAGGAAAAGCCTCTGCTGTGCTGGCCGCTTCCATTTTTCACTTTAAAGAGTTCACCATTCAGGAAACCAAAACTTTCCTGCAAGCCAAAGGTGTAACGGTCAGGCCCGGCTAACGCTTCACCCCACAGTGTTTCAGCTCCAGGGTTTTAGCTTTGCTGTCCAGCGTGGCGGATGTCTCTAACGGAAGAGTCCAGACTTCTTTGCCATGACCTATAGGGCAGTGAGTCAGAATCGGAAATCCCGGATTCGGAAAAAGATCCGTTAAAATATCTGCAAGCGTCCCCTCGCCCTGGCGTTGCGAACGGCAGTTGACCATTTCCCCGAAAATAATTCCACGCACTCCTTTAAACATCCCCGCATTTTTTAACTGCCACAGCATTCCATCAACCCGGTACAAAGGTTCGTTGACATCTTCTATCAATAAAATCCTGTTGCGGGTATTGATTTCATACGGAGTGCCTAATGAACGGCACAGCAAGGTCAGACAGCCTCCGGTTAGTTTTCCCTGTGCCACGCCTTGAGAAAAAACTTTCGCTCGGGGAGCTTGAAAAACCCTGCCTTTGGCAGAGCCCGTCAACAATGCCTTAAATTGCCGTTGCGACTGTTTCATTTCAGCTCGACCAAAACTTCCGGCGACCATAGGGCCGTGGAATGCGATCAGTCCGCAATTTTGCACCAGGAAATGCAGGAGCAGAGTAATATCGCTGGACCCCACCACGACTTTCGCATTGGCCCGGATCGTTCCAGGCTTTAGATGAGGAAGAATACGATTGGCGCCATACCCCCCTCGAGCGCAAAAAATCGCCTGAACATCGGGGTCCCGGAACATATCCATGAGGTCTTGAGCCCGATCCTTGTCACAGCCTGCCATAAAACGGGAACGGGCATAGATGTGTCTGCCCAGCCGAGGCTCGAACCCCATGGCACGGATCACTTCCAACCCGGTTTCCAACTGATCCTTGTCCACCGGACCGGCAGGAGCCACCACACCCACCACATCCCCCTGCTTCAATTGGGGTGGTCGGATGAGGGGACGAATCGATTTCGACATTACAAATCACCTTTGAAAGGTTACAATACCGGCTTCAAGGAACCCTATCCTTATAAAATATAAAAAATGGTTTCTGTCACCGCTATCATTCAAGCCAGAATGGGGTCTACTCGGTCTCCCGGTAAAAGCCTGCGCCCGATTGCCAGCCTGCCTATGCTGGAGCATATCATTATTCGTTTAAAACAGGTGCCGGAAATTGACCTCATCCTCCTGGCGATTCCCGAAAAGGAATCGGAAACACCACTGGTTGAGTTTGCCCGCCAACTCCCTGTTCCTGTATTCCAGGGATCGGAAGAAGATGTTCTGGATCGCTTCATAAAAGCAGGAGAAAGCGTTCAAACCGAGCAGGTGGTTCGGGTCTGCGGCGATGACCCCCTTATAGATATACCTCTCCTGCGTTCTTTAATTCAGGCCCACCTACTGGACAAAGCCGACTATACCCTGCCCAAAGACCCCGTTCCTCTGGGAAGCTCCTGCGAAATCGTCCGCCTGGAAGCCTTGAAAAAGATCGGCGAACAGGCGGAAAGCTCAATCTATCGCGAGCATGTCACCACCTGGTTTCACGACCATCCTTCTTCATTCAGAATTAAACGCGTTAACGCCCCGGATTATTTAAAAGATCGTACCTTCCGCCTGACCGTTGATACAGACGAAGATTTCCAGCTTATGGAAGAGCTTTTTAAAAACCTTCCCCACTCTCCTGATTCTCCACTGAATCTTAAAGCAGTAATGGACTACCTGATTGCCCACCCGGAAACCACTGCCTTAAATATTGATATTCCGCAAAAAAACTGGCGGGAAGAAAATCATTAGTTTTTTTAATTTTCATTAAAGTTCTAAGATTTTCCACCGATAACCTAAATTAAGCAGAGTTGTTCCCAAGGATTGCGGAGCAACGAAACGCTTAAAAAAACCCGGATTTTTGCTTTATGGGTTTGAAAGTAAAGGTGGAACACTGAGAAAAGCCACCCTAAATAAAGACTCTCAGGGGCAGTAGTAAATGTTTAAAACCGAATATTAGCGGCACAACAATTCCAACTCATGGTGGAGGATTAGGGATATGCCAGTACGAATTTTCAACAATATAGCTTCGCTTAACGCCCAAAGAATCTTGGGCATCAACAACGACCGTCTTGCACAATCAGTAGAGCGTATTTCATCGGGTATCCGGATCAATAGAGGTGCGGATGATGCCGCTGGACTGGCTATTTCAGAAGCCTTGCGTTCTGATATTCGTGGTTTGCGCCAAGCAGTTCGAAACGCAAACGACGGTATCGCCCTCATCAACGTTGCTGAAGGTGCGCTCAACGAGCAGTCGAGCATCCTGATTCGACTCCGGGAACTGGCCTCTCAGGCCGCAACCGGTACCGTAGGATCCACAGAACGTGCGACCATCCAACTTGAGTTTACCGCTCTACGCAATGAAATCGACCGTATTGCAGCAACCACACAGTTTAATGGACAGGGGCTGGTAGACGGTTCTCTGGCTTCATCGGCAGCCAGTTCAACCCAAGTTCTCATTCAGGTAGGTATTGACAGCGGTGCCAACAGTCGAATTAACCTGAATACGGAGATCAACCTCACTGCGATTACTTCCACGAGTTTGGGAATCGATGTCGTGTCTGTTACTGCGGCGGCTGAAGCTTTGACCACTCTGGATACAATCAATAGTGCTATCTCCAACGTTACCCAGGCCCGTGGTAAGGTGGGTGCGGTGCAAAACAGGCTGACCCGATCTGTGGGAAACCTTTCTGTTTCAATTGAAAATCTGCAAGCCGCGGAGTCTTCCATCCGGGATGCGGACATCGCCGCGGAAATCGCAAACCTGACCCGAAACCAGATTCTCGTGCAATCGGCAACGGCAATGGTTGGGCAGGCAAACCTGATTCCACAGTCAATTCTGCAGTTACTGGCTTAATCGAGTATTTATTCACCGATTTAATCCATCTAACGTCAGGAGTCTGTCATGGATCAGAAAACAATTTCCGGTACTGCGTACAAAGTTGGGGATATCGAGTCTGGCTCGGAAGTTTCCGAGTTGGAATTCTTAAAATTCACCAATCCGGAAACCAACCTCAAAAATCTGGATCAGGCCATTCACAATATCTTATTGGGAATAGAGCTGGTCTCTGTAGTGGGAAATGCTTGCAATGAGATGGAGGCTATTCTCTCTGAGCTCAAGCAATGGGTTTCCCCCGGCCTGGCATCTGATCTGGAAGGTTCACAAAAAGCCTTGTTGGCAGTCAAAATCTCCCTGAAATTGAGGGAGCTGGATCAGGCGGCAGAAACCTTTAAACATAAAGGACAGAAACTGCTCGATGGTTCATTATCCGCTTCGGTGAAAACCGAAACGCATTCCTATCTGGTTGTAGGAGCCAATAGCTCGCCTGAAAATCGGATCAATCTTAACACCAGCCTGAACATTCCTCTCATTACCTCAAAAACTCTGGGACTCGGGACTTTATCACCCCGTTCTCCTCAAAAAGGCTTTAAGGGGTTGATGGTTCTGGAAAACGCTTTGGCAATCATAGATCGCTTGCGGCAAAGATCCGCCGCCTTGAAAAGCCATCTACAGGAAATTCAAAAAAATCTAGCTACTGCCATTGAGAACCACCGTGCGGCAAATTCCGCCCCGGGTTCCTATGAGCAGGCCAGGGAATTCCTGCAGGCGGCAAGCAATTTAATAAGAAATAACAAAAGAGAATAATAAAGAGGTCGCCCTCTTTATTATTTCCGCACAACGAAATGTGCGATAAAAACCTCAGGGAAGGAAAACAATATGTCTACCAACAGCATTCTCAACAACACATTATCTAATACCGCCCAGAGATTTTTGGATGTCAACACTCAGCGTGTTGGGCAATCCATAGAAAGAGTATCATCTGGAATCCGGACTAACAGAGCGGCGGACGATGTAGCGGGGTCCGCCATTTCCGAAGCCCTTCGGTCCGATATCCGCGTATTGAGGCAGGGGGTCCGCAACCTCAATGATGGTATTTCACTCATCAATGTTGTGGAAGGTGCGCTCAATGAACAAGGCGGCGCACTCATCCGCCTTAAAGAACTGGCCACGCAAGGAGCTTCAGGAACTATTGGAGATTTTGAACGCCAGACTCTACAACTGGAGGTTTCCTCCCTGGTGGCTGAAATTAACCGCATCGCCGCAACCACTGAATTCAACGGCAGAACCCTGTTGGATGGCTCTTTGGCTTCATCGATTCAAGTATCCGATCAGGCTTCTATCCAGATTGGAGTCGATAGCCAAAATGCAAGCCGGATCAACCTCAACGTTGAACTGGATCTTTCTGCCAGCAACTCCACTCAACTGGAAATCGACAACCTGTCGGTTTCTACCTCCGCAGATGCCCGAACGGCTTTGGAGGCAGTTGATACCGCTTTGAGCACTTTGACTTTTGCCCGTGGGAGAGTCGGTGCCGTGCAAAACCGTTTTACGAAATCGCTCGGCACCGTTGCGGTTTCCATCGAAAACCTGACTGCGGCGGATTCTACCATCCGCGATGCGGACATCGCGGAAGAATTAGCCCTGCTGACCCGGAACCAGATTGTCGCTCAGGCTTCGGTAACCATGGTCGGACAAACTGCTTTGTCAGGTCAGAATTTATTGGATATTCTACAATAATTTTTCTGAGCCAAAACCGGGACCGGGCACGAGTTATCATCAGAAAAAATCATTTAATTTTAATGGTTTAGATAATTCAAACCCGGTAGCCCCCTTATTTGAATCCACCCAGCAACCCCCTGTTGTTCTCCCCTGCCCTCTTTTTTTTCTAAAGATATTTACTCCTTCTCCGATAGGCCACTTGAGCATGTTTGTATCCTGAATTAGAAACAGATCGTTAACTTATATCAGGAGGTACAGTTTAATAGTGGAGAAATGAATTCTTCACTAAAGGGTTAAAAGCTTGGAGGCTTGTTTTGGTTCGGAGGCCAAAACGATAACCCGCACATTTAATCACGGAGGATTACAATGCCAGTTCGAATCTTTAACAATATCCCCTCGCTCAACGCCCAAAGAATTTTGGGTATCAACAATGATCGTCTTGCGACATCAGTAGAACGAATTTCATCCGGTATCCGGATCAACAGAGGTGCCGATGATGCCGCGGGTCTAGCTATTTCAGAAGCCTTGCGGTCCGATATTCGTACCCTGCGACAGGCCGTTCGAAACGCAAACGACGGAATTTCACTCATCAACGTTACAGAAGGTGCGCTCAACGAGCAGTCCAGCATCCTTATCCGGCTAAGAGAGCTGGCTTCTCAGGCGGCCACCGGAACAGTAGGATCGGTCGAGCGGCAAACCATTCAATTGGAATTTGACGCCCTGCGACTGGAAATCGATCGTATCGCCAACACCAGTGCATTTAATGGACAGAAACTTGTCGATGGTTCTTTGGCTTCATCGGTAGCCGGCGCAAACCAGATCCTCATTCAAGTTGGACTTGACAGCGGCGCGGACAGTCGAATTAACCTGAATGAGCAAGTCAACCTGACCGCAGTCACAGCATCCGCCCTTGGGGTTGATGCTTTGTCCGTTACGAGTGCGGGAGGAGCTTTGACAGCTCTGGACACCATCAACACTTCGATTTCTGTCGTTACCCAGGCCCGAGGTAAAGTGGGTGCCGTGCAAAACAGGCTAGCCCGGACTATTTCGAACCTGTCCATTTCAACTGAAAACCTGCAAGCCGCAGAATCCTCTATTCGGGATGCTGATATCGCCGAAGAAGTGGCTCTGTTGACTCGAAACCAGATTCTGGTGCAGGCGGCAACCGCTATGGTAGGCCAGGCGAACTTGATCCCGCAATCGGTATTACAGCTCCTGGGATAATTTTTAAAACCGTATTTTTGAAAATCAATACGTTGTTTTAATTTTAAAAATGTTTGATTAACAGGAGGTGATTCAAATGTCATTGGACATATCCTCCTTTGCGGGCAGGTTGGACAGCCCTGCGAATATAGCGGGACAAGCCTACAGGTCTGGAAAGGAGAACACCCGAAAAGGGTTGAAAGTCGACCCGGTAAAGAACCTTGATGTGAGTGAAGGTAAACCGGATTCCGTAGAAACCGCAACGCCGGATCGCGTAGATTTCTCAGCGGGCAACAAAGTGGATTACAAGATCAATCAGGAAACCCAGGAAGTGGTTATTCGCCTCTTGGACTCTGAATCGGGAGAAGTTATCAAGCAGATACCCGGAGAAGATTTTGTGAAACTGGCCCAGCGTATCGCAGAGTTTAACCAAAAGTTTTTGGACCAAACCACCTGACATCTGGTTCGAATATCATTACTGGCTCCTCCAAGAGATCCCTCGGGATAGTTCATGCGTCCTTTAGATAGCTAAAGGGCGCATTTTTTTTTGCCCACCCGCCAAAAACAAGCAAACCTTTATAACAAGTAAACTTACAACCACAACGGACTTGTATATTTTATAAAAAACACCCCTTTTTCTCCCCTTCCCACACGCTTCCTGAAAAAAAACTGTAAAGCTATTTTTTTTAAATCCCGATAGAAATCTTGAGTTAGTAAAAATATAGTTTGATTTTCCTGGAGGGGATAGGTCGAACTGGCATTGAAAACTCAAAATTAACAACTAAACCTCTAAAACTTTAAGAAAAGGATTTGTACGGTTTATTTTTAAATTTCAGCAAGGATGCTGAAATTGGGAATCATCCCTAATTATCAAGGAGGATAATAAACATGCCCATCAGAATATTTAATAACATTCCGTCTTTGAATGCCCAAAGAATTCTGGGTATCAATAACGACCGCCTGGCAACATCGGTTGAAAGGATCTCCTCCGGGATCCGAATTAACCGGGGTGCTGACGATGCCGCGGGTCTAGCCATCTCCGAGGCTTTAAGATCCGATATCCGGGCATTACGCCAAGCGGTGAGAAACGCCAATGACGGTATCTCTCTCATCAACATTACTGAGGGAGCCCTCAATGAACAATCCGGAATTCTAATTCGTCTCCGAGAACTGGCTTCTCAGGCCGCAACGGGAACCGTTGGGTCGACAGAACGCCAAACCATCCAGTTGGAATTTGACGCACTTCGGTTGGAAATAGACCGCATCGCCAATACCACCGAGTTCAACGGCCAAGCTCTGGTGGACGGTTCTTTGGCCTCATCCGTTGCCTCTACCAATCACATTCTTATTCAGGTCGGTATTAACAGTAACGCCGATAGCCGGATTGACCTGAATGAGCAGGTGAATTTGACGGCCGTAACTTCCTCAAGCCTGGCAATCGACAGTTTGACTTTGACCACGGCGGGAGGAGCTTTGTCAACCCTGGACCAGATAAATACTTCTATTTCAGTGGTGACCCAGGGGCGAGGCAAAGTAGGCGCCGTGCAAAACCGATTGGTCAGAACCATTTCGAACCTTTCCATTACTATTGAAAATCTGCAAGCAGCAGAATCCGCCATCCGTGATGCGGATATTGCCGAGGAAGTAGCACTGTTGACCCGGAACCAGATTCTGGTTCAGGCATCAACAGCTATGGTGGGTCAGGCTAACCTGATTCCACAATCCGTCTTGCAGCTTCTCCAGTAATGAAAAAATTACCTCGGAACGAAAATTTTCAGACCGAGAAAAAAAAGCAAGGAAGCTGAACTTAAAAATTAATTACCAGAACTTTTCAGGGAGGAAAAGAAAATGGTCGCATTAACCATAAACACAAACCTGGCTTCGCTGAACTCACAACGAGTTCTCGAGCTAAGCCGTTCCCAGCTTGGGCAATCCATCACCCGACTGGCTTCAGGTGTCAAGGTCGCAGGTGCCTCCGATGGTGTCGCAGAGCTTGCTCTCAGCGAAAGTATTCGTTCAGATGTCCGGGCCCTACAACAAGGCTCCAGAAACCTGAATGACGGTCTGGCTTTGGTCCGTACTGCGGAAGCCGCTTTGAACGATATTTCGGGCACTTTCATCCGACTTCGAGAGCTGGCATCCCAGGCGGCTAACGGAACCATCGGCTCGACTGAAAGACAAACCATTAACCTTGAATATCAAAATCTCTTGGCCGAACTGGACAGAGTCTCAAGCTCGACAGAATTCCGGGACACTGTACTTCTGGATGGGTCGCTGGCAGCAAGTGCCTCGGAACATCTCGTTCTCCAAATAGGAGTCGATGCCACTTCTAAAAATCAGATTGATCTGAACGAGTCGATTGACCTGACCGAGGTAAGTCGGGACGCTTTAAACTTGACAAATTCAAACGTCACATCCCAGGGTGGCGCCTTTCTAGCACTCAATGATTTAACATCCGCTATCGATAGCTTGATTCAAATCCGCAGTAGAGCGGGCAGTACACAAATTCGCCTGACCTCTGCTTTGAATAACCTCAATGCGCAAATCGAGGGTTTAACGGGAGCGGTATCAACCATTCGGGATGCGGACATGGCGGAAGAACTGGCCGCTTTGACCAAAAACCAGATTCTGGTTCAGGCAGGTGCCGCGATGATCGGGCAAGCCAATCTGATTCCTCAATCTGTTTTGACGCTGTTTGAAGGAGTTCAATAATTTAAATAATGAAATGAGGGAGGCATGAGCTTCCCTGCATTTCGTTCAACATAATCAGGAGATCTAATATGTCACTAACCATTTTTCCGCAAGCGTTTTCTGTGGGCTTTTCTTCGCCCCAGCACCAACCTGCGAAACCACAGTTGCAGGGAGCCGCCGACCCCCCTCAGGTAGATTCCAGTGGGCAGGTTTCAGGCGACCAGACAGAACTGAACACGGTGAAGATCATTTCCGATGACAACGATATTTCCTCTGACAACACTGGGCTGGACGGTTCCGAAAATAAGACCCGGGTCCGCATAGACCCCGAATCCCAGGAAGTCGTCATCGAAGTCATCAATGATAAAACAGGTGAAGAAGTTCGCCAGATACCCGGGGAGCAACGACTGCGCCTCAGCAAAGGCATCAGCGAATACAATAACCAGGCTTTCAATCACGATCGGCCTGTTTAGCCATCCATCCGAACCGCAAACCGGGGCCATTCGCAAGAGGCCCCGGATCGCAAAATCATTCTTGTTAAAACAAGAATGATTTTGTTTTGCTCACCCCTGCACCTCTCCCAGCAGATACTTTTCGATGACCCGGTGTTATAATGACTCTGGTTATTTTGGTCGTAAAAATAAATCTTCTCTTCACCATTTCCCGTGAAAAAATTTAAAACAGGAATCGTTGGTTGTGGGCGAATAGGTAGCCTTTTGGAAGAAGACCCCTTGCGCGGGAAACCCTGCACCCATGCCGGAGGCTTTTCAGCCTTGTCCGCAATCCACCTGTCCGCAGGTTGTGATATTGACCCTGAACGACTGCAGAAATTCGGAAAACGCTGGAATGTAACGAGATTATATTCTGATTACAGGGAAATGTTGAAAAAGGAAAATCTGGATATCCTCTGTATCGCCACCTGGACCTCACTCCACGCAAGCATGACACTTCACGCGGCGAAGGCTGGAATTAAGGGTATTTTCTGCGAAAAACCTGTTGCGATCGACCTGATTCAGGCGCGCAAGATGGTTAGCGTTTGCAAAAAACACAATGTCGCCCTGACCATCAATCACGAAAGAAGATGGGACGCTAACTACCAGCAAGCCCGCAAACTAATTCTCTCCGGAAAAATAGGAGAAATAAAAACTATCATTGGCAATACCCTGAGTTGGAAACCAGGCAGGCTATCTGTATCCAAGCATGGTGGCGGCCCCCTCTTTCACGATGGCACTCACCTTGCGGACCTCCTGCTTTTTTTCGGCGGCCCTGTAAGCTGGGTCTCGGGGCATGAAACCCGACCGGGAGGAAAAAAGTATATCGAAGAAACCGCATCTGCCATGCTGGGATTTAAAAATGGTGCCACTGGATTTATTGAAGGCGGTGGAGCAAGAAAGTATTTCAATTTCGAGCTGGATATTCAGGGTTCAGAAGGCCGATTACTCATTGGCAATTCCGGACAGGAACTGTATGTCACAAAAAAAAGCCGCCGTTTCACCGGTTTTCACGAGTTGGAGAAAATTCCTTTTCCTGAACCAAAAAAATACGAGTCCCCCTTTATCGGAGGAGCACGCGAGATACTCAAAACAATTCGAACAGGAAAAGCCGGAACCTCAACAGGCATCGATGGATTACGGGCTCTTGAAATCATTTCCGCCGTTTATCAATCAGCCCAGCAGAAGGGCAAACGTGTGACTGTCGGATGAACTTGAAAATCATTACACCCAGCATCTTTGTAGCCCTGACAATTCTAATCCTGCTCACTTGTGTGAAAATTCTAATGACCGGCAAGAATGAATTTCTTTTGGCCGAAGATCACCTTGCCAAAAATGAACTTTCAAAGGCCGTCAATCACTACGAAAGAGCTATGCGCTGGTTCCTACCCTTCTCACATACTCCCTATCAGGCGGCAGAAAAATTATGGAAGATTGCACAGAACCAACAAACCCAGAACCAGAGCATGGAAGCATTGAAGACCTACCGGATTCTTCGCGGTGCCTTTTATTCTGTTCGTAGCATTTACACTCCCGGAAAAAAATGGATTCGCCTTTGCAATGAAAAGATTGCCCATCTGATGGCTGTTAAATTTATTGAATCCCACGAACAACAAAAAACAACTTTTGCGGAAAAAAAGTCAGAGTATCTGGATTTACTGGAGACAGACCGCCCCCCCTTCACCTTTGCATCCATAATGAATGCGATTGGATTTTTTGGGTGGACTGCAAGCATCCTGCTGTTCATCTTCAAAGCTCTTTCCCCGCAGGGACACCTCAAAAAACGCCCAGCCATTTTATTCACTTCCACTTTTTTGCTCTTTTACAGCATATGGATTTGGGGCCTGTTCAACACATAAGCCCAGCCTGTCAGACTACACAGTATTAAAAATATTTAATTGCAAACCGCATATCTCTTATGATATTTTTTTTGCATAGAATTTTCCTGCATGGTGATTCACTTCAAGTTTTTCTGCTGGCCCAAAGAGCTAAGAACCCCTTGGAAAGATTACAGTTTTATGGAGAGCCCGGATGATCGAGGTTGAAAATCTTACCAAGCACTACGGCCCAAGAAGGGCTATCAACAATTTGACTTTTCAGGTAGCGCAGGGGGAAGTCGTTGGCTTTCTAGGCCCTAACGGGGCTGGCAAAAGCACGACTATGAACATTCTTTCATGCATTCTTCCCGCATCCAGCGGGACGGTTCGAATCCAGGGATACGATACCTTTGAGCATTCGCTTGAGATCAGAAAAATGATCGGATATCTGCCAGAAACTCCGCCGCTTTATCCGGACATGAGTGTTCGCGATTACCTGATGTTTGCCGCGCGAGTCCGGGGAATGACAGGCAAGCGAACAGGAAACGCCGTAGAGAAAGTGATCGGAAGTTGTTCATTGACAGATGTCAGTCATCGCATCATAGGGCGACTCTCTAAAGGATATCAGCAACGCGTTGGATTGGCACAAGCCATGGTGCACGATCCTGACATCCTTATTCTTGACGAACCGACCATTGGCTTGGATCCCATTCAAATCATAGAAATCCGCAAACTGATTCAGGAACTTGCCGCATCGCACACCATTATTCTCAGCTCACATATTCTTCCTGAAATCACACAAATATGTCAGAGGGTCATCATCATCAACGAAGGAGAAATCGCGGCGGTGGATTCCCTGGAAGGCTTGACCGCCTCACTGAGAAAAAGCGAACGTCTCTCCCTGACTGTCAGGAACGAAGCTAAACAAGTTGAAGAAAAATTAAACTCCCTGGAGCAGGTGCTTTCAGTTTTACCCGGAGAGAAAAACCAGTTCCTGCTTGAATGCGAATTGAACTCCAATCTTCAGGATGAAATCGCCCGCCTGGCTTTGGAAAACCAATGGGGCCTTGTTGAGCTCAAACCCCTCTCCTTGACCCTGGAAGATATATTCCTCAAGCTAACCATTGAAGAAAAGGATGTGCAGGCATGAGAAGCGCATGGATCATTGCAAAAAGGGATTTGGGGTCGTTTTTCAACTCGCCCATTTTCTATGTGGTCACCACAGTCTTTCTAATCATATACAGTTTTATATTTTTTAATATCCTGAATTTTTTCAGCTTCCAGAGTTTTCAGGCAGGACAGCTCCAGGCTATGGGAATAAACCTGAACCTGAACGAAATGGTAATCGAACCCAGCTTGCAAAACATGTCGGTCATTCTATTGATGATCATCCCGATCATAACCATGCGTAGCTTTGCGGATGAAAAAAAAATGAAAACTTTCCGCCTCCTGCTTTCCTCCCCGGTTCACCTCAGGGAAATTATCCTTGGCAAGTTCCTGGCCTGCATGATTGTAGTAGCGGTGATGATTTTAATCTCCTCCTATTCTGTAGGCTTTCTGTTTCTGCTAGGGGAACCCGAGCCAGGCCCCGTTATTACAGGCTATCTCGGAGTTCTATTGATGGCAGGCTGTTTTGTGTCGGTAGGAATCTTCGCCTCATCCCTGACGGACAATCAAATCATCGCCGCCGTTTTGACCTTCGGGTTCTCCTTGTTCATGTGGGTCATCGGCTGGGGCGCACAAGCCGCGGGCTCCACCACCGGACAAGTGCTTCAATACATTTCCATTGTCGATCATCTGGAACGTTTTTTAAAAGGGCTGGTGAACACCAGCGATCTGGTTTATTACCTGAGCTTTATCCTGTTCAATCTTTTCCTCTGCCACCGCGTTCTGGATTCCAATCGATGGAGATAAAGCAATGAAAAAACTCGGGGCCATGACAGGTTGGCTGGCTTTGACAACAGGCTTTATCGCCCTGTTTGTTTATATTGTCCTTCCCGATCTCAAAAGCGTATCGACTTCGCTGGCGGTTGTCTGTCTTATTAACGGAATATTTTTCGTTATTGCCGAAGGCCCCCGCATAAGACAGAGCCTTTCCTCGCGTTCTGCGCTATACGGCGCAAACACCCTGATCCTGACCACTGTATTCCTGGGCATTTTGATTTTTGTGAACCTGCTTGCCTTCCGCCATAAACATGGCTTTGATTTTACGGAAGGAGGCTACTTTACCCTGGCACCCCAAACTAAAAAATTTATTTCCAATCTTCCCCGCGAAGTGAAGCTGACGGCTTTTTTCCAAACCGATTCTCCGGAAAAGATCGCCTTTGCCAATTTGATCGCCGGTTATCTTGAAGAAACCAATAAAATTGAACTGCAATATGTGGACCCGGATAAAAGTCCCTCAGTCACCAAACAATATGGCGTTACTACTTATGGAACTGTGGCCCTTGAAAGCGGTACCAAGGAAACCAAGATTCAAAATGCCACTGAGGAAAATATTACCAACGCGCTTTTAAAAGTAACCCGCGATGAACAAAAGGTGATTTATTTTCTTGAGGGACATGGTGAGAGCAAAACAGGAAACACTGAAAACGAGGGCTACTCCACTGCCAAAACAAATCTTGAGCAAGACGGGTTTGTCGTCAAACCGTTGTTACTACTCCAGTCGGGAGAAATCCCCAAAGATGCTTCGGTACTGGTTATTCCCGGCCCCAAGAAACCGCTTCAGGATGAGGAGAAAGAAGTTATTGCAAGCTATTTGAATTCCGGCGGTTCGGTTTTCATGCTCATAGACCCAAAATCTTCATCCAACATGGAAGCTTTTCTCAAAGAATGGGGCATTGAGCTTGGAGAAGATATCGTCATCGATCCCATGTCCAAGCTTTTTGGAGGAGATTTTGCGGCGCCGGTTGTCAATCAATATACAGTTCACGAAATCACCAGCGACTTTGCTCTGGCAACTATTTTCCCGATTATAAGATCAGTCCGGGAAATTCCTGTAGCAGGCATCACCACTGCCGAACTTTTGAAAACCGGTGCTAACAGCTGGGCAGAATCCAATTTTGACTCCGGCACCGTACAGTATGACAAGGACAAAGATGTCAAAGGGCCGATTTCCGTCTCAGTCATCGCCACAAAAATTTTAGAGGATAAAGCAATCTCTGAAAACCCGGAAAAGCCAAAGAGTGAAAAAACCTCATTAAAAGCCACCTTGTTGGTAGTAGGCGATTCGGATTTCTCCAATAATCGCTACACCAGCTTTTCAGGAAATGGAGATTTTTTTCTAAATGCCATTTCCTGGCTGGCGGAAGAGGAAAACCTGATTTCTATTCGCCCTAAAGAAAGAAAAAATACACCTATTCAAATGACACAATCCTGGGGCTACGCAATATTCATTATGGGTATCATTGTGTTTCCCGGACTGATTGCGACAATGGGAATTCGTACCTGGTGGAGGAGACGCAGACTATGAAGTTTCAAGGAACAGCCATGATGGCGGCTGTATTCCTGAGCCTGGGCCTTTATTATTTCTTCGTCGACCTTCCCGCCGGACAAAAAGAAGAAGCCGAAAAAGAGCGCTCCGAAAAAATTCTTCCCCTTGAAGTGGAGCAAGTGCTTGAGTTTTCTCTAACTGGCACTGGTGATCCTATCGCATTAAAACGCAAAGCCCCACACAGTTGGAAACTCATCCGCCCCCTATCGGCATCGGGCGATTCTGCTGAAGTAGAAACCTTTTTATCAGAAATCGAAAATCTTAAAAAAACCCGGGTGGTGGAAGAAAACCCTAACGACCTTTCTATTTATGGCCTGGGGGCTCCGCTTCTTAAAATCCATTTCAAATTTGAAAACAAAAAAGAGGAAACCCTGTTATTCGGTGACGAAAGTCCTATGGGGGGCAATCTCTATATCAAGCGGGAAAGCCACCCCGCCGTGATGATGGCTCCTGCATCCAGATCCCAATTTGAAAAATCTGTTTACAATTTTCGCGACAAGACCCTGCTCAACTTCAGCACAGGCACTATCAAGCACATACAAATCATCAGCGAGAAAAAGAACCTGGAGTTAAAAAAGAAAGGTGAGGTCTGGGAGATATCAGGAGATGTCGATGCTCAGGGAGACAAGGATGCCATCATGAACTTTCTTCAGTCCATTCAATTTTCCAGGGTGCGGGAGTTTGTCGATGAAAACCCGGACTCGCTGGAACCTTATGGGCTGAATCCGCCTGCACTGAAACTGATTTTAGAAAGTGAACAAGGTGAGATTCACACGCTTTATCTAGGCAACCCTAAAGGTGAAAAAGGCTATTTTGGAAAAATAAATGACTCCAAAAATATCGTACTGGTAGACCCCAAGCTGTTTGATGCCCTTTCCCAAAAAGCCGTGGAGTTTCTTGACAAAACATTGCTGGCATTTGAGGAAAAAGAAATTCTTGAATTGTCCCTGCGATCCAAAAACGAAACCCTGCGCATGGTCCGTGGGGAAAGCAATCATTGGGACATTTTAAGCCCGGTGAAAACAACTGCCGACCTGTCCACCATCAACAGCCTGCTCTTTGATCTCAAAGAAGCCAGGATTGCAGAGTTCATAAAAATCTCCCTCGACATCCCCAAGACATTTGGCCTGGACGCTCCCCGAAAATCTTTTAGCCTGAAAATGAAAGACGGGAAAACATGGACCCTGCAACTCGGCAACGAAACCAGCGATGGTCAGCAGGTATTCGCCAGCCGAAGCGGCGAGTCAACCGTGTTTTCAATTTCAAAAGAAGCGGTCAATAAATTGTTTCGCAGTCTTCACGATTTAAGAAATAAAAAACTGCTGGAATTTAAAAACGACGAAGTGAACAAAATTTTAATCAAGACTTCTGACAAACTCTTTGAGTTAAGGAAAAAAGAATCCGAATGGCACCTTGAAAAACCTGAACAAATCAAGACCGGGCATATCGGCCGCGATCTGATTTGGACCCTGAAAGGGCTGGAGTTTAATTCCATTGTCACCCCACCCCTGTCCGAAAATCTCGCCGGGTTGGATGCCCCCTTGTTTACCATCAGCCTTTGGAAAAATGCGCAGGAAGAGATCGCCACCTTAACAGTCGGAAAACTGTTTGAGCCAGAGCAGGAATATGTCGTTCAAACCGGAAACCGGCAATATCGGGTTAAGCATAAATTTCTCGGATCCATTCCTCTCAATCTGAAAAAATTCACGCCCTAACAGGCACCATCAAAACACAGGAATCATGAACCAGCTGATTCTCAGGCCCCCACCTCATATAGTATATATTAATTTCCAGACCACACATTATATGGTGGATAAAGAGCCAAACTCAAAAAAAATGGTTTTTTTATCCCATACAAACACTTATAAATAAAGGGATTAAAAGTTTTTTCGCAATTTTTTTCAAATTAGCCCTTGACAGGTACTATATGTAGTGGTACTTTCTTCAAAGCATACAATATAAAGGAGCAGTGCCTTGTGTTCAGGCTCCAGATTATCAGGAAGAAACAGTTGATTGAGAGCAGTTACAGATCTTCCGATGGCGGGTTACTAGAAATGTGGGTTCCATAAAAATGAATGAGATGCATCCCAAATTCGAATTAGTAGAAGCAACCAGTGGGATGCGTACCAGTCTCAAACCCCTTCCCAAACCCCCAAATGTTTTGAGCGCCAGCCGAATCCTCCGTCTAATGTCGGCAGATGATGTCCATCCAATTGGCGTTGAGTGGAACCCCTTTTTAGCGTTGGGCTTGGCCCGACACAATAGTAACCCGCCCCCTTTCTTTAAAAAGATGCGCCCCGCCTTTTCGGGAGTTTGCAGGTATTGTTAGTAGTGGCCTCCATGTCAAGGACGGTTAGTTAAGGATTCAGTTTAGAGTTTTATTCGGGAAAGGCGGGGCGTACCCCTCTTTCCCGTTTTTTTTGCCCGGCGAACCGCCGATGGAACCCCGTAAATAGAAGAACCTCTTAAATTATTTTTGATCGCTTTCCCCCTCCCGCTTGTTTATAATCCTCTCCAGCTAACCCATTACGGAGAATATTGTGAACAAAACCGACTCGCCTCCCGTTCCCTGCAAGGGTGACTATCTTCCTCAATATTCACACCAGGGCGATGCCGGAGCCGATTTGAAAGCTGTGGAAACCCGGGTAATTGCGCCTCGAGGCCGGGAGCTGGTTGCTACCGGAATTCGCCTGGAACTTCCTGAAGGGCACGCCGGTTTGATCTGGCCGCGTAGCGGACCGGCAGTTAAACTCGGACTCGATTGCGGTGCCGGAGTGATTGACTCGCATTATCGGGGCGAAATAAAAGTCCTTCTCTTCAACCACTCCGATGAAGAAATCCATATTCAGTCCGGAGACCGTATAGCCCAGTTGATCATCCAAAAAGTGGAGACGGTCAAATTCATATTCAGCGACCAATTGAGCGAAACTGCCCGTAACACTGCGGGTTTTGGGTCGACGGGAGACCTTCCTGTTGCAAATCCAGGTCAATAATTCCACGCTTCAACTGGAACAGGGCGATATCACCGAGAGCTCTGCCGATGCCATCGTCAATGCCGCGAACTCAGACCTGATTCTTGGCGCAGGCGTAGCTGGGGCGATCCGCCGTAAAGCGGGGCCGTCCATTCAGGAAGAATGCGATCGCATCGGGGCTTGCCCTGTAGGCGATGCGGTAATCACCTCAGCAGGCGATTTGCAGGCACGCTTTGTCATTCATGCTGTCGGCCCAAAGTGGGGCGAAGGCCATGAAGTCGAAAAACTCAGAAATGCCGCAATCAACAGCCTGCAACGCGCGGAAGAAAAAGCACTAAAGTCTATCGCCTTTCCGGCAATCAGTACTGGCATATTCGGATTCCCACTTGAGCTTGCGGCAGAAACCCTCCTTACCGCCGTTTGGCAACACCTTTCCCGGAACAGTGGAATCGAGACTGTGACTTTTATCCTTTTCGACATAGAAAGCCTCAATGTTTTCAAAGACCAGCTGACTTTTCTTGCAAAAAATAAAATCTGATTCCCCCCACGGTTGAAAATTCAGATATAATAGGCGAAATCAAACATTAATTTTGTGAGTAAAGCATGGGACTTTTAGCCTGGGTACAAAAACAATTTGGGATTCCTCTGGCCGCAGAAAATGAAAAAAGCCAGGTTTCCGCTCCCTCAACAGAAGGGCAATTCAAGGTACTTCGCATACAACCCACCCCCAACCCGGATGCCTTCCAGTTCATTTTGAACGGCAAAGTCATTGAGTCCGGTACGAAAACATTCGATTCCCAGGATGATGCCGGGGATGACCTGATGGCCAAAACCTTATTTGATATTTTTGGAATGCAAAGCGTTTATGTAAAAGAAAACTTTGTCACCATTACCAAGTCCAATGTCGTGGGGTGGCACACAATCATGGAAAAAATTGGCGCCGCTATAGAAGCGCACCTGAGATTTTACGAACACGGTGATGAAGCAGAGAAAGATGATAAAGACGTGCATCCCGTATTGGAAGACTTCAACAAGGAAGATTTTTTCGGTTACAACGATGAACGAAAAACCGAAGTGATCAACGCCCTGCTGGATGTTGCCATTCGACCGGCTTTAGCTAATGACGGCGGAGGTATCAATCTTCTCTCCGTAGAAGACAAGACCATCAAAGTTCACTATCAGGGGGCTTGCGGCAGTTGCCCCAGTTCAACCACCGGGACCCTGCAATACATAGAACAATTCCTCAAAGAAGCCATCCACTCCGACATCGAAGTCCAAGCCAACTAATCGGCGAGCCGCCGAGGGCAGTAGCTGTGATATTTTTCCTCAGCTTTCATGCCCCGAAGGGGTAAATAGCTCTATCTGGCGAGCAAAGAGTTGTCTCGGCTCAAAAAGTAATTGCTATACTCCCTCCCTCGGAGTGGGCTAGGCGTGGGGCCAGCGTGTGTTATATTTTTTATCTCGGGCTGAGAGTGTATCAGTGTGTTATGGCTGAAATACCCCAGAGACTCCTGCCCGCTAACGGCCAATAGCGGACACTACAATCCACTAAAAAAGGGCTTAGTCAAATCGACTAAGCCCTTGTAAAGAAAATTCCCTCTTGCCCTCCAATGGATACTTTTCTTAATTTTTTTAAAGCACCGAAGTCTATTATTTTGAAACGTGAGCCTTTAAAATTTTTGATCCAATAATTTTATTATTTCCATGCGCATTTTTTTGCGCAGCTTTAAAATGTTTTGCGGCAAGGCTATGTTTGCCCAATTTATCCAAAGCCATTGCTTCGTTAAAATGATACTCGCCTACACCAGAGTCCTCTTTGGAAGCAACCTGGAAATGACTTAAAGCCTCATCAAACCGGCCTATATTGAAATTAGAAATGCCTAAGGCATTTGCCATACGCGCTGTTTCATTATTACCCTCCCGTTTCGGAGCAGCCAATGGGACCTCGGTAGTATTTACGATTTTGGGTTTCAAAGATAAAAGCTTGGCATGCAATTGTTCTCGTTCTTTATCAGGAACATCAAATTTTTTCAGCGAGACCATAATATGGTCAACAATGATGTAAAAATCTGTGTCTGTAATACCCAGACCTACATGGACAACCTCCAGAGGTCGATTGAGAACTCTACAAGGGCCTCCTGTAGTGAAACACATGAGGTTTTTGTTTTTCTGCCGCAATCGATTCCTTGTGTCCGTTCCCATCCCTACAAAAAAATGTGAAATTCTGGGGTCTGCCCAGGATTTAGTAAGAAAGTCGTCTATGACATTTGATATTACGTCATACCCACCCATTCGCACATACAGGGAACTTTCATCTACGGATTTATAAGCTTTTTTCTCTTGTCCATTTACAAGACTGGGGATAACCAGAAAAAGCACCATCATTGTCACAAACATTGTCTTCAAACTCATACCAGTTTTCATGACTATTCCTTTCATTTTCTATTGCCTATAAAAGAACGGGAGTCCTCATATGAACATTAAAATTCTTTAAAATTTACCCTTGAATGTAACATAGAATACTTCAATATCATTTTAAACAAAGTGTATATCCTGAAAATCAGAGTGTATACCCTACCCTTATATATTTCAAAATCCTAACGTCCGCTATGGGTTGCGACTTCAACATTGATCAACGTAGCCGTATATCCAGCGCCACTAGGCGTGGGACCAGTGCCAGCGTGACGCTGGACCCAGAGAGCAACAGCTTTATCTGGTAGCCGTGATACTCATCCTCAGCCTTCGTGCCCCGCAGGGATAAAAGAGTTGTCTCAGCTTAAAAAGTAATTACTATACTCCCTCCCACGGAGTGGGCTAGTGGTCGAACAGGTAGTCGAGAGCACTTTGTGGGTCGGGAACCATTGCGTACATATCCATGATATTGGGTTTGGCAAATTTTAAATCCACCATTTCCTCAAACATCGCACGCAGTCCATCATAAAAACCCTGGGTATTGATAAAAACCAGGGGCTTGTCGGTGAGGTGTAACTGGCGCATGGAAAGGATTTCCATCGCTTCTTCAAGAGTACCGATACCACCGGGCAAGACGATGAATGCGTCTGACCGTTGGTCCATCACTGCTTTGCGTTCACGCATATCCCGGGTAACGATCAACTCATCGGCTTCGGAATATTTAATCTCTTTGGTCGCAAAAAATTCCGGCAGGACACCGACCACCCTTCCCTTCTCTTCATGCACTCCACGGGCCAGGCAACCCATCAACCCAATCGAAGCCCCACCATAGACCAGCTCGATCCCTTTCTTGCCCAGTTCGCGTCCCAGCTCCAAAGCGGTATTTTTAAACAGTTCGTCCACCGATTGACTGGATGCGCAAAAAACACAGATGGCTCGAATCTCATTCATCCCGCCCATCCAATTCCATAGGATGAAAATCCTTAATTCTCATCATCGGCGGAGTACAGGTTTTTATGTTCGTTGATCGCATAACGATCCGTCATCCCGGATACGTAGTCACAGATTCGGAGTTCAAGCGATCCCTCGTTTTTCTGGACCCAATCAGGAAGAAGTCCCGGCATTTTAGTATAGGCATTGAAGATTCCCTCCAGCGTTAACTCGGCTTTAAATTCCATACGTAATACTTTGCGGTGGGAATACATATTTTTGTGGAGGAAATTTTTCAACTCCTTATTTTTTTCGGCGACTTCTTTTCCAAATGTCGCCATACGAACAGGGGCGCGGCGCACATCATCCACCGTGCCGATTTTATACTGTTCGAGATTCTTCAACGTCGCCTGGCGAAAATCGCTGATGAGATCGTTGATAATGCTCCGAACCACCTGATATTTTTTCAGTTTAAAATCCAAGCCCGTATATTGCTCATCGAATTTTTTTTCATTCTCTTTCCAGAGTGCTACTTTTCTTAACTGCTCCAGGTCGAGCAGGTTAGAGGTGATCCCGTCATCCAGGTCGTGGGCATTGTAGGCAATGCCATCGGAAAAATCAGCGACCTGGGCTTCCAGTGAGGGAAAGCGCACCGCTTTATCAGAAGTGACAGGATTATCTTCGTCTTGCGAATGTTTACTAATCCCCTCCATCACCTCCCAGGTCAGGTTGAGTCCGTCAAACTCCGGATAACGCTTTTCGAGCAGTTTCACAATTCTCAAACTCTGTTTATTATGTTCAAAGCCGCCATGACCTTTCATCAGCCGGTTCAACACATTTTGCCCTGTATGTCCAAATGGGGGATGACCCAGGTCGTGAGACAGAGCAACCGCTTCCGCGAGGTCTTCATTGAGTTGCAGGGATTTACAAATGGAACGAGCAATTTGCGCAACTTCAAGCGAATGGGTAAGGCGGGTGCGGTAATAGTCCCCTTCATGGTAGACAAAAACCTGAGTTTTATATTCCAGTCTTCTGAATGCAGAGGTGTGGATGATGCGATCACGGTCCCTTTGAAACCGGGTCCGGTAGGAGTGTTCCTTTTCCTTGTGCTGACGCCCTTTACTCTCTCCGCTTTTCATCGCGTAGGAAGCCAGGGATTGGGTTTCAATCTTTTCGAGGTCTTGCCGCTTGATCAAAATGCGACCTAATTTTCAATAAAGGTGAGTAGGAAATATAATAACTAGGATATCAGATCATCCGAAAGCTGGTCCCAGTCTGTTTCTTCAATTTCTTCCTGGGTAATAGGACCCAGAACCTGAAACCTCTCTTTTTCGTCAGGACTCAGGGCAAGTTCTTGAAAGGTGATTTCATCCCCCTCCTTCAAACCCGCTTCTATCATGGAAAGGTTTTCCTGCACTTCTTTGCCCATATCGGTTTTTCCATCTTTAAAACTACTATCCGATTGGAATTGCAATGTCTCAAACATCTGATCAATGTTTTTCAGAATGGGTCCTCCCGCGCCGCCAAACTCACTGTTGACCGACCGGAAATATTCCCGATAAAGATCATAATGGATGAAACGGTACTGGCTGATCTTGTTTGCTTCCAAGTAGTCTTCGGATGCCAGACGGTACTGGCCTTCCTTGATATATATTCGGCCCCGGAAAACCCGGGCGAGAAAATGTCTGGGGTTTAAGCTCAACACCATGTTCAGGTTAAGCAAAGCGATGGCCTGCTTTTTCTTTTTCAAGCTGGAAAGAGCCTGGGTGAAATGCCGACGCACCTCAGGGTCCTTATTTTCAACAAAACGGAGCATGGGTTCAAACATGGGAAAGATCAATTCCCCAAGCTTAAACTGGGCAAGACTAATCAAATGACTGATTTTTTTCAACTTCACATAACCTCCATGCGTCGAAAAACCCCTGGGAACACTCGTAGCATCCCCCGGTTTTCATAAGCCCTGATCTAACGGATAAGCCGATTTTAACTAAATTCACGGCAAGCGTCAACCTTCAAGGGAAATCGGCGAGAGACCCGGCATAACCTGTTAGTAAATAAAGGCTTGAATGTTTCGCCTCAAACCCCTGTTTTTCCAGAGGTTCGCAGAAATTCCCAGAAATTCTCAAACACTCCCCCAAAAAGCAAAAAAATACGGTTGTAATACCTTTTCGGCTGTCCCTGAAAAATTATCGAGAGAAAATGGAGAGCCTCTGAAAAAACTTATAATTATTTATTTTTCTTGACGTTACGGGTTTTTTATACTACTTTTTTAGTATGCAATGTCCGGATTGTGGTTACATCTGCTTCAAGCAGGCAAAGGATTGCGGAAGCTGTGGCTTTAGCTTTAAGAAAGCCTCAGCAACATCCCTTTTCCGCAATGATTCTTTTACCATCTTTGCCAGATCGGAACCCCCTGCAGAAGAACAAGAACCATCAACCGCTTCTGCAGACAGCGAGGGAATTGCTGTCATGGACCCTCCTGAAGGTTCTCAGGAAAACACCGAGTCCGGAGATTTCCTTCTGGATCTCTCCGATGCCGAGAAGAAGTCTCCTGCAACTACTTTAGAATCATCAACTTCCGATGCAGACAACACGGAATTCACACCCTTGGAGTTTGGGGCTGATGCTGATATCAACCTCGAAGAAGTGGAAGTCGAGGGACTTGGATTGGGGCTGGAACCGCTAGAAGATGAACCTTCTGAATCCCCTCCAGCAAGCTCCGAAACGGAACCCGAAGAAAATGTGCTTGAAATCAGTGAGGCGCCGGAAGTAATCGATCTGAACCCAGAACCCGAAGTGATCGACCTGAACCCAGAACCCGAAGCGGTGGATGAAGGGCCTGCTATAGAAATCACATCGGCTTCGCCCCCAGAAGATGAGACACTTGAAATCAATGACTTGAGTGAAGTGTCCCTGGACGAAAATGCCGATGAAGAGGTGGTTCAAGTGGAAGAGGAGCCTGCGGCTCCCGTATTGGATCTTGGAGAAGATGAAATATCATTGGAAATTGATGAAGACCCTGTACTGGAAAGTCCGCCGCCCCCACCCCCAGCCCAAATAGATGAGTTAGAGTTGAGTCTGGAAATTGATGATTCAGAAGGACCGCTTTCTACTACAGACACGGAAACCCCGAAGGTTGAAATCGAAGACCTGGGCCTTGAGCTGGAAGATTCGGACTCCCCACCTGATGCGGAAAAACCTTAACCCCAAAATCCCCCCCCCCAGAGCAGAAAAAATTGGATTTTAAGGCAAAATTCCTTTATAAAGGTAGGTTCATGGTAAAACAGTAACCCCGATGGATTCGGCTTTTTCTTCTCAATGCCCGGAACCGCGCACCTTAGTAGCCCACTTTTTCCCCCGGACTCTGCATATTCAAGAGAACAGCCATAAATTTGGCCCGTGAGGGTATCATTTATGGGGGATAAATTAAAAAGTGGGCAACAAAAGTTTTCTCAAGCAAACTTATTTTGAGCCGGGGAAACGGCTCCTTTAAAATTTACTTATAATCCCAGTCAGGAAAAACTACAGAATGAAAAAAAAATATCTGCTAGCACCCGGTCCTACACCTGTTCCAGAGCATGTGTCTCTGGAAATGGCTCTTCCCATGCAACATCACCGGACTCCCCAGTTCAGCAAAATATTTGGTGAAGCCGCAGAAGGAGCCAAATATCTTTTTCAAACCAAGCAGGATGTGCTGATTCTTGCTACCACTGAAACAGCAGGAGATATGTTGTAATGCCCAGAAAATATAATTTCAGTGCTGGCCCAGCGATGTTACCAGAAGCCGTATTAAAGCAGGCGCAAGAAGAATTGCCGGATTGGCATGGTTCTGGGGCTTCGATCATGGAGATGAGTCACAGAGGCAAGGAATTTGTATCTGTTTACGAGGAGGCGGAAAAGGATGTCCGTGAACTGTTGGATGTACCCAAGAACTATAAGGTATTGTTTTTACAAGGGGGTGCGTCTGCTCAGTTTGCAACAATTCCCATGAATCTGCTTCGTGGGAAAACCAAAGCTGATTATATTTGGACTGGTGCTTGGGGAAAGAAAGCCATTAGTGAGGCAAAAAAATATTGCACGGTGAACGTTGCGGCTTCCTCTGAAGCTGATAAATTCACCACCATTCCTCCCTTTGAGAACTGGTCTTTGAATTCAGATGCTGCTTATGTGCACTATACTCCAAACGAAACAATAGGTGGTGTGGAATTTCATTGGATTCCTGATACCGGGGATGTGCCACTGATTGGCGATTTTTCCTCGACGATTTTATCCCGCCCATTCAATGTGAGTCGTTTTGGACTGATTTATGCGGGTGCGCAAAAAAATATTGGACCAGCGGGCCTCACGTTAGTAATTGTTCGCGATGATCTCATTGGGAATGCGTTATCCACGACCCCGAGTGTTTTCGATTACGCGCAACAAGCTGAAGCGGATTCGATGTTGAATACTCCTCCGACATATACGCTCTATTTGGCGGGTTTGGTCTTCAAATGGGTGAAAAAACAAGGGGGGCTTTCCGCTATGGCAAAATTGAACGAAAACAAGGCCAATAAATTGTATGCCGCGATTGATAATTCGAACTTCTATAGTAATCCCGTGGAAAAAACTTCGCGGTCTTGGATGAATGTACCATTTGTGTTGGCCAATGCCGACTTAGACAAAGAATTTTTAGCAGGTGCTGAGGATGTTGGGTTAACCACCCTAAAAGGTCATCGTTCAGTCGGAGGAATGCGAGCGAGTATCTATAACGCCATGCCTGAAGCTGGCGTTGATGCTCTGATTGATTATATGAAGAATTTTGAAAAGCGTAAGGCCTAGCGGACAAGACCAATGGAAAGGGAAAGTTGTACGAATTGCCCACTTGGGTTATGTGGACACCTTTGACATCATCGTAGCGATTTCGGCTCTGGAGATGGCCTTGAAAAAATTCGGCGCCCAAATCCAGTTAGGCAAAGGCGTGGCCGCCGCTCAGGAAATACTATTAGAAGCTTACTGACCGGCGAGCCGCCGGAGGCAGACAGCAATGACTCGTTAAGCCAAGATGAGTCATTGCCAATCAAACAAAGTTATTGCCAGTCGGCCCCACGTATGGTGGAAACCGCCGGTTGTTTCCGACCATCACATTTTGGAGTTAACGAATGAAAGTTCTTGTTTCTGACAACCTCTCCGCGACTGGAGTTGAAATTCTCAAAAAAGAATCCGGAATTGAGGTCGATGTTAAAACCGGCCTGCCCAAGGAAGAATTAATAAAAATCATTTCCGCCTACGATGGTTTAATTGTCCGAAGTGCCACCAAAGTGGTCGCCGAAATTATTGAGGCCGCTGACAACCTGAAAGTAATCGGCCGAGCCGGAGTTGGCGTGGACAATATTGATTTAGCGGCGGCTGGCACAAAAGGCATTATTGTCATGAATGCGCCAGAAGGCAATATGATCACCACTGCCGAGCATACCATGGCCTTGTTGCTGTCCATGTCTCGGAACATTCCACAAGCCAGCCACGCTCTCAAAAATAGAAAGTGGGCTCCGAAAGAGTTCATGGGAGTAGAACTTTTTGAAAAAACCCTGGGCATTGTCGGGTTGGGCCGAATCGGCTCCAATGTTGCTGAACGAGCTCGCGCTTTTAAGATGAAAATAGTAGCATTCGATCCTTACGTCACACAGGAAAGAGCTGAAATCCTGGGCGTGGAACTGGTAGAGATGAAAGATTTGCTGGAACGCTCTGACTTTCTCACCCTGCACACTCCGGGACTGGCTGATGGCAAGCCGTTACTGGGAAAAGAGCAGTTCGATCAAATGAAACCCGGCATTCGCATTGTCAACTGCGCCCGAGGTTCATTGATCGATGACTCTGCTCTGATTGAAGCCATTCAGTCAAAAAAAGTTGCCAGAGCCGCATTGGACGTTTACCACAAAGAACCCCTGGACCTTGACAGCCCACTGTTGCAGGTGGAGGAAATTATCTGCACTCCGCATCTGGGAGCTTCCACCGGAGAGGCGCAGGAAAAAGTGGCCATCTCAATTTGTGATCAGATTATTGACTATCTCAAATACGGCAATGTTCGTAATGCGGTCAATGTTCCGTCCATTGATGCCGAGACGCTGGCTAAAATCCAACCTTACCTCACATTAGGGGAAGACCTCGGCCACTTTATTTCTCAGCTGACCGATGGCCCTGTGACGCGTGTTGAAATTCAATATAATGGTGAAGTGTCTACCATACAGCTAAAGCCGGTGACCAACGCCATTTTAAAAGGACTCTTCAACCGTTCTATCGATGGAATCAATATGGTGAATGCTCCCTTTATCGCAAAAGAGAGAGGGATCGAAGTGCAGGAGTCCAATAGTAGCGAAGTGCACGAATACACCAGCACGGTTCAAGTTCAGGTCACCACTCAAAATGGAACCCAAAAAGTCACCGGCAGTGTTTTTGGTAAAGGTGACTCCAGAATCGTACAATTTGCCGATTACAATATGGAAGCGGTCCTCTCTAAAAACATGCTCGTGCTCCAGAATATGGATGTTCCCGGCGTCATCGGGAATCTGGGAAATATTCTCGGGAAAAACGGCCTGAATATCGCTGGCTTTCACCTGGGCAGACAAGAAGAGGAAGGCAAGGCCGGCAAGGCCGGCAAGGCCATCGCCATTATCAATATCGATTCTCCGCCCACCACCGAAGCTTTACGAGAATTGCGCAACACGGCTAATATTCTCAGTGTTCACAGCGTTACGCTGTAGCGGGTTGATTCCAAATAAAAAAAGCGAGGCTCCCTGAAAGGGAACCTCGCTTTAATTCTTTACAGTCCGAAGTTAATCTTCTTTCTTCTGGCTATCGTCTCCGGCATCCTGACCGGATTGCGCCTGCTCAGTTTTCTGACCAAAAACCTGAGCGATCACATCATTGATGACATCTGTCCCCAGAATGTTATAGACCGTATTCGCCGATTTAAAATGCGGACTGGTAAAAAGGCTCAGCACCTTTTTACTGGTGTAACCCAGCATCATAAACTCATGTGCGTAGTTTTCCGCTACCAGCCTGAGGGTATCTTCATCCGCATCTTCATCACCCGTTGGTGGCCCTGCATCCGGATCAACATCTTCCTGAATTTCGTAAACATAAATCAAGTGCCAGCCAAACTCGGTTTTGACCGGGCCGACGACATCTCCCTCTTGAGCAGTAAACGCGGCAACCTCAAAAGGTCGGACCATGGCTCCTTTGCCAAACCATCCTAGATCCCCACCTCGTTTTTTAGAAGGGCATTCGCTATGCTCCTCCGCTAACTTGGTGAATTCTTCCCCTTCGTCAACCTTGGCCTTCAATTCATCGGCAAGCTCTTTGGAACCCACAAGAATATGTCGGGCCTGGACTTTTTTAACTTTTCTCTCTTTTGCCATAATTCACTTCTATAAAATTATACAGTAAGGCTTTCCTGTTACAGGAAATACCATCAATAAAAAATGTTTCCTAACGATGCGTATCAGTTTAATTTCAATGCGCAACACTTCTTATACTTTTTACCAGACCCGCAGGGACAAGGTTCATGAGGTTTTACTTTTCCCTCCTGAACATTCACGCCGGGCGAGTCTTTCATCAATGCTATACCAATTTTTTTTGCTTCCTTATAACGCTTCTTCAACCTGTCATTAAAATCCGGGATCGCCTGGCTGATGGCAATCAGCATATCACTATTGGACGACTCCAGCTTGGCATCTTCCTTTTCCCGCAGACTCTCATCCAAAAAATACGTCGAGGAAAAAATCGGTGCCTGGTCAGAGCTATCCAGTTCCATTTTATAAAAAGCAAGTTTCAAACTGCGATTATCATTGCGCGGATCGATATCGTAGGAGTCTTCTGCGAAATATTGATCATTGCCATAAAGAAAATCGAGCGTGTCCTTATTCCGCGGAACCAACTCAAAATAATTGAAATAATTTCCCGGCTGGAATTCCAGATAAGATGTCGGGTTTTTCTCACCATAGGCTTTCGCTTCCACAACCCTCTGCTTAAAGAGGAGTATCAACTCATCCGGGGCATTTTTGGAAAATCCCTTGGCGATCTGGGTTTGCACATCCGTCAATCGAGGGTGATCGGGAAGAGGATTAAAAGTTTTATTGAAGTTAAGCTGGAAAGCAAAAGCGTTACCCCGGTCGTCCTGATCGCTCAGACGCACCACAACATAGTTGTACTCGAAAAAAGGATGGGTGTGATAAAAGTCCTCCAGAACATAAGTACTCCGGTAGTCCTCTTCCTCGAACCGGTACGTCATTTTCGAGTTTTCACTCTCCTGCTTATTGATTACCACATATCCTTCGATGACAATTCCCTTTCAACTAATTAATTCAGATCACCTTCATAAACAGCAAACAACTTAATCAACCATTCTTTTTTAATTTTGCTGATCAGCGAGGAAGATTAGAGGGTGAAAAACCCGGATATTTATTGATTATACTTTTATCTTGGTCTTGTTTTACTACATCCCGGACCGCACGAACAGAATCCTTGGTAATATCTTCCTTATGATTGGAGTTCGCGTGCCCGTAACGATAATAAAAGATAGCGGCAGTAGCATGCGGCAATTCATTTGAGGTCCATGTGGTGAAACCTCCACCAGGCGAGAAAGTCGAGCTTATGAAAATATCCATGCGATCCATATCGGGAATTACATGGTCTTCATCATAAAGGCTTTCCGCCTCCTCCAGGGTCGGCATTCTCCAATCATCATAACTCGCAAACTTTTCGATTCCCAGTTTCTGCAAATAGTCCTGCGCTTTATACCAGTTGAGCCACTTACTGGTATCCTGGAAGGAATCTGTTTGCTTCCACATTAGTTTGGTCTCAAGGTCCGTAATGGTCCCATCCCCATTATCAACAAATCGTTTTTGCAAATCCAAGTTCAGTTCTCCCGCTTCAACGCTAATATTAGTTTTTAGTCGTCATCCTTTTCAATATCACGGACCAATCTTGAGGCCCCTCTCGATACACGAAAAATGTCATCATAAATGGTGACTCCCTTGCGGAAATTCATGCGCACACCTTGTATATTGTGCCGCACATCGCTGGTCCAGCACAGGAACCCACACCCCGGCTCAAACAAATGGGGCAAATGAATCATCTGGCCCATATTATCGGAGTTTTTCTGTTTTTTATCGAAGAGGCTCTTTGCCTCCTCGGCAGTAGGAAGTCTCCAGTTAGAAAAACCGGCGAACCGTTTACGATTAAGACTTTCAGCAAATTCTTTAACCTGACGCTGGCCCAGCCATTTGCCAGCCATTTGCCAGGTATCTTTTTTCAGCCAGACCAAACGTTTTGTGCCATCGATAATGGTGTCGCTGTCCGCTTCCATAAATCGTCCACCCGCTGGATTCAAGCCCTGCTCACTCATGGCATGCCATTTCTATGAATCACTCTCAATATCCCGAACCGCGCGGACACCATGACTGCGCAAACCCGTTCCGTGCCATTTATAATCTCCATTATAAAAATGGAACCGGATAGCCAGTCCTCTTTCAGACTTATTTATCGTTTTGGTCCAACAGGTCAAACCACATCCGGCAGGGAAACCTTTAGCCAAAAACACCGTATCGCCATAATTGTCTGTAACAGGATTCGAAGCATCATAAATTGCCTGTGCTTCCTTTCGTGTCGGCATACGCCAGTTCCGGTAACCGGCAAACCGCGTCCGGTTCAATTGTTGCACATAGTTTTTCGCCTCATCCCAGCTCACCCACTTGTCCAAATCTACGTAGGAGTCCACCGCTTTCCACATCAAGCTGGTCTTGTGATCGGTTACCGTGCCATCCTTATGGAGGACTATGCGGACAAAATCCGGATCCTCTTCTTCCTGGATATTGTCCCGAACCAGGCGCACAGCACTGGGGAACCCATCGTTTTCCTTGGCCAGCCAGAATTCAAAATCGGACCGCAAATCATACGCCATAGCGGCTTTGGCACCACGGGTTTGGCTGGTCCAGGTCGAGAATCCGCAACCAGACGTAAAGACCGGGTCGACATGAATTTCACAACCTTCCACATCCGTATTGCTGGCGGATAGATGAAAAAGATGTTTGACTTCAGAAGCGGAAGGAATGCGCCAATTGCCATATCCGGCGAATTTTTCCTCATTCATTTTACGCGCCAACTCCTGACTTTCATGCCAGGTGATCAACCGCCCCAGGGTGACCCAGGTATCCTTCTTCATCCACATGAGGTTGTGCTTCAGGTCCGTAACGGTATCATCTCCGTTGTCCGCGTACTGTAGTTCCAATTTGGTTTCCGTCATGACCCTAACTTTCTGGCTGGGCGGGTATGGTCTCTTATAACCTGGTCTTTTCTACAGATACGAACCGAGCCAAAGTTATACTCTTCAACATTGACAACCTTGCCTTCGCTGTAGTCAAACCTTGGCCTGCGGGTAGAAGTATCCCCGGCAATCCATGCAGTTTTAAACGCACCCTCTGGAAATACCGAATCAAGATGAAGGATCACGCCTCCCTTGCCCGGGTTTTCACACGATTCATCATAAAGTGATGAGACTTCATCTTGACTGGGCAACCGCCAGTCATCAAATCCGCCAATTTTTCTTAAATTCTTTCTGTCAGAATATTCCACCGCCTCATGCCAGTTGAAAAACTTGCCCTTGTCCTGCCAGGAATCCTTTTTCATCCAGTAAACACGGGTCTTACTATCAAAAATAACGTCACGGCCTTTCTCTACATACCGTTTAGGCTTGTTATCCTGTTTAACCGGTGCCTGTTCTACCTTTTGCGGAAGCTCGTCTGTCATTTTTTTATTTCTTAAGTTGCCGATTAAATCGGCAGGTTAAAAATCCGGGGTCGCTTTTCTATAAAACCAATAGAATCCTTAATCGCCGGTATATCCTATTTCCACACTGTCTTCATCAACATTGACAATGACCGGGACCACATACTGGTCATTGGAGTATTCCAGCAACCTCTTTAAACCCTCTGGGTCTTTATCAACATTAACGTAAACAAAAGACCTGTGCTGTTTCTTAAAACTGTTCAGGGCTTTCTGGGTATGCGGGCAATCATCCTTGCCAAAAATCATATAATGATCCATAACACTCCAATCATATTACCCTCAACATCGGGCTAAAATTAACGTTCGAATGTTTTGGTGTCCTTGCGCCATTCCGGCTCCCATTCCTCCTGAACCACATCACGGGTCACCCGGCAGTGAGAATATTCGTTATCCTTATGTTCCCATACATCGTTACCCGTCACGTAACTGAATTTTTGCGCATATTGCTGGTAGTCCGGCTTTTCTTCATAGGTCCAGGTATTGTGACCGCCTCCTCTTTCAAACAGATCAGAAATATGGATCTCCGCGCCATCCTTATCGCTATTTGACTGGACAAACGAAAAAAGACTTTTGGATTCTTCGATACCGGAAAGCCTCCAGTCATCATATCCGGCGAATTTTTTATCATTCAGCATTTCGCAATAATCATGGGCCTCAAACCAGGTGATTCCATAACCGTACTCCGTGTAAGAATCATCCTTTTTCCACATCAGGTTGGAATGGGTATCACTGATGGTTCCATCACCGTTATCGACAAAATCAGGGAGTTCTTCCTCAGCTAAAGCAACACCTTCTTCTTCCTCGTCGCCCCATTCCTCCCCGCCAACCCACTCTGTCTCAGGCTCGTCACCAACAAGCTCAGGGTCTATACCTTCATCAGGTGTTCTTGGGTCTTTATCTTCAGCCATTTCAAACCTCACCTTTCCAGGCAAAAAATTATCAATCCATATCCCTTATCATGCGCACCGAAGTACCGGTGGTAGACACCGACTGGTCCACACAAACCTCTTTCATAACAGGAAAATAGCTTTTCCATGCATAAGAATCGTAGCGGGTTTCAGATGTCCACACGCAGGTCTCTCCGCCTGCCTGATAATTGGAAACCTTACGCGCCGTTTTTTTCGGTAAGTTCAAGAACACTTCCCGGTACTCATTCGGGTGCCGAAACAAAGAACGCACTTCACTTTTAGTGGGAAGCCTCCAATCGTTAAAGCCCAAATAATTTTGCTCATTGCAGGCCTTTACATATGCGCTACCTTCCTCCCAGTTGAGCCACTTCCCCAATTCCTGCCGGGAATCCCTCAACACCCACATTACATCATTTCCCGGGTCTTCTACCGTACCATTATCTTTTTTGATCCAACTGGTTTTTGATTCCGCCACACTAAACCTCGAACTTGCCAACAAAATAAAAAAACACTCTATGGTTCCCTCTCATTCATCCAGCCTCGGCTGAATACATGCCACTCCCACCAGGGGAAACGACAAATATCTACCTGAAAAATGAGACAAGGAGAGAGTGTTTCTCTCTTGCACCTGTATGAATAAACAATGTCTAGTTTTTATTAAAGTACCACCCGAGCACCGGGTTTTCAAGCCAAATTCAAGCAACCCTTTGCTTTGAAACCTCTGAATTTCTAAAGGAATTTCGGTTGCCGGAGCCTGTGCTGAGCACAAAGAGGTGCAGGAGCGAAGAGACCCCTTGAGAATGACGGTTTTGGGAGTTTTCCGGCAACCTGTTAGCTATCGCCAACCGCCCCCCTGAGTAATAATATCTCTGACCTCAGGCACATGGCCAACCTTGGTTTTTGAATTATCAAATTCCCCGCGCACCAGACGAGCGCTGGAATTGAGGATGTCATCGACTTCCTTATGCCCACCCGTACCACTGCCAAAAGAATAGCAATAAGCGGTGATCTTACCCCGTGTATTACTGGTCCAGGTATCGTATCCGCAACCTTCGGCAAACACAGGATCAATATGTATAGCCATGTCGTATTTGTCGGTCAGGGATCTATCTTTATCAAAAAGGGAGTGGGCTTCTCTTTTATTGGGGAGCCGCCAGTCGTTATAACCTGCAAAAGACTCCTCATTCTTTTTTTGAAAATACCTTAAAGCGGTCCTGTAATTGACAAACTTCATCAGGTCCAGATAGGAGTCGTTTTGCATCCATACCAACTTCGTCAGCGTATCGGTGATCGTGCCATTCTTATTGTCCACAAACCTGTTTTCGCTCATAAGCTTCTCTAATCTAAATCCGCAGATATCTTATTGTATTCTTCCAGTCAGGAAAAAAATACAAAAAAAAATGCCGGGGGGCAAGCCCCCCGGCATAATATTCAAATCAAATCTTAACGATTTCTTTCGCTGGTTCCGCCACCATCTCCGCCACCATTCTGGCTGAAGAGACCGCGCTCGGTACCTTCCGGCTGGCCCATACCCGGCTCAATATAGGTGCTGGGTGTAACATGGTCCATATGGTAGTTATTCTGATAAGTCTTCTGAGAACCCGCATCCTTTTTCCAGTCAACGCGACTGGCACTTTCAACGCGATGGGCCTGGCAATTCAGCTTAATGTCGCTAGGACCTTTGTTCTTGAAAGTAGTTTTCATTTCCAGAGAATTTGCCAAGAATCCGCCAGCCTCAATAGTCCGGTCAAAATTCTTGTTGTAGGAATATCCCAGTTTGCCGATGTGGATATGAACTGTGGTTCCCGCCGTCTCACTCAAGTTTTCAATAACCCAACTTGAATTGACACAAGAACTATCGCTTCCAGCTTTAACGGTTGAAACGTTAGCACTGGCAACAGACACTGAACAAACAAAAAATACCGCCAATAAAGCTACTACAGTCTTTCTCATGGCTCCCCCTTTCGAAGCGTAATTAAAAAACAACTTATAAACTTTATAATTCATCAACCTCTTCGGTGTCTTGTACTCAATATCTTTAGTTCCGATGTATTTACTCTCGCGGCAAAACAACGGATTCCCCCTTCAAAACCATCAGAGTCCGGCTAGGGTGGCCTGAAAATATCAAACCCCTCCTAGGAAGTCAAGCCTTTAATATACGCCACAAGCCACAAAAGAAAACCCTTTAAATATCAATGCTTTGAAAAGCATAAAACCCTGGCCCCAGCCCGGCTGAGTTCCTGTTTTTGCATTGGGCATCACTATTTTTTTCTTTAGACCCTGAATTTCAAGGATGTCAGGCTCAACAGGTCCGTAGAATTTCTGAGCAGTTTTTCACCTTGCTCAGAAATGTCATTGACCACCAACTGCAAACTGCGCAGTTTGGCCAAATGTTTCGATGTGGCAAGATATTTTGCACCTACATCAGTAATACTGTTTGAAGCTAAATTAAGGTTTCTTAAATTAGCCAGCATTGTTGATTCGGCAATAGCCTTGACCCCCTCATCTCCAATACCGTTCTGCGAAAGGTCCAGTGCCCGGACCTCTTTCAAACCTTCCTTCTGGGCCAACTCTATCGCGCCCACCTCTCGCAAGAATTGAGCTTTCAAGTTCAGCACTTGTCCATCCTTGCTCAACCGGTCCCGGATCAATTCATCTATGTTTGGCATATTACACTCCCGACAGGAATCTCTCGGCTACCCAGTGCCCTGGATTTCCTTGGCTACAAACCCGTATTCATCATAGATGCTGAAACCCTCCTGAAGCATCTTTTTTCCATATTTGACCATCAGATTGGCCTGTGTGTGATTAGGATCAATATCGACTGTTTTTTTCAAGTACTTCAATCCCTGCTTGATGTCCTTGACTTCATCGCCATAGTTGCTGATTTGTCGCGCCTTGTCAAACAAGTCCGAGGCCCACTTGTAATAAACGGTAGCTATTTGCTGAGGCACGTTCTTGCTGATGTATTCCATAATTTCCTCATCCGCCTGTAGAGTCGGGATGCCCTGGATAGCGGCCTCAAACTCGCGCAGAGGAATAGCATAATCGTCATCATTCACCGAGGAAATTGTATCCCCCGCCTTGTGCTGGGAATGCAGACCGACAGAACTTTTTACCACGGTGGACTGAATCCCTGACATCAACTGGTGGTAATACAGGTTGCCGATGCCAAAATGAATGATGGCACTGAATGCCTGGTCTTTATCCAGCAACAACGCCTGTTCAAAAGCTTCCTGAGCTTCTTCCGACTGCCCCAATTCCGCCAGAGCTTCGCCCAGATTATAATGGTGAACACAGTTCTCCGGGTCTTCCTCAATCTGGCGCCTGAATTCTTCTACCTGGGCTTCCAGGTCAAACTCAACCTCTTCTTCTTCAAGCTCCGAATCCTCAGGCTCCTCAGCCTCAAGCGGGGCGTCCGCTTCCGCGTTGGTCACTTCTTCGGAGTTGGATTCCTCAGGTTCCAGTTCTTTTTCGTCTTCACTCATATTCAAACACAGTAAGGGGGGATTCCTTCTTCCACCCATTCTCCGGCTTTGCCCTTGTTCATATTCTGGTGATTTTTTAAAGCACCTGAAACCATCTTTTTGCGAGACACCTCTACCTGGCTCATAATTTCCGCTGGCGAATCCGCCAAGAGATTGCCAAACTTAGGCTGGCACTTCAGGTTGCCAACATCACAACAAGGAGTTATTTCCCCGGTTTGCTGAACAGTAATAATCTCAATCGTACCACGGGGAATGGTACATTCCAGCAAGTTAATATCCTTGGGGAAAGGCTGAGTATTCATAGCCCGCTCGCCATTTTTATCCACATAAAATCCTGGGATCATATTCAGCCCAAATATAAAGTCATCCGTGCAAGCATAGTTCTCAGCACCTTCCATATGCGTTAAAAATGCGTTCTCATCACATTCAGGGTTTTCCTCCAACAAACTTCCAAGCTTCGTGCGATACGTCTCAAGCAGGGACAAAACGGACTGAAACTTCTTTCCCTGTTCCCCAAAAAACGTGATCAAAGTTTCGATCTGGCTCAACAAGTCCGACACTTTTTCAAAGATCATGTTGAGAATCAACTCGTTTTGAAGTGCCAGAATTTTGATAAGAAGTGGTTTTTGCCGCGATTCCCAAACAGTTGGGTACAAAGTGAAGTCAACGCGCCCGCATAATTTCATAATTTCAACCAATCTCAGCCAACGCGGAGATTGGTCTGAGCTTATGTCCAGGTTGGTATGAATCCGTACGTTTGGCGTCAGTTTTCTGAAAATTTTAAAAATTTCAACGATATGAGGGTTTTGCGAAGGCTCCCCGCCAGTCAGATTAATTTCTCTCTTGGCCAACTCATGGAACACCTCCATCTGGAGAATTTTATCCACCATGACTTGAGCCTGCTCCGGCATTAAATGCCAGTCGCTCTTGGCTATCTGGCTCAGCGGTTCGTAGACATGACAATACTGACATTCATCGCGAACATAGCGATTGCAATTGGCTTCGGCAAAAATATTTATCATAGCCCCAACCTACTAGCCGTTTAACGCGGAATTTTTTATTTCGATACCACTCGCACCGGTCTGATGGTGGACAAAGACAGGCTCGGCCCCCCTTTCATGCTGGGGTAGCTTTTACCACGGATATAGTTAAACCCCCAGGCGTACTTATCCTTATAAAGCTCGCTAGACCAGAAACAACAACTGGAATAACCAAAGATGGGATCAATATGAATCACATTTTCGGTCCAATAATATTTCCAGGAAATATCCTTATCTTCCTCATAAAGAGATTCGAGCTCCTTGCGGGTCGGCAGGCGCCAGTCCGAATGATTGGCAAAGGCATCCTTATTGAATTTTTCCAGGAAGGTTTGTGCGTCCTCCCAGTTGATCCAAACCTTTTTTTCCTGATAAATATCAATCTGCTTCCACATCAAACCCTCTTTCAAGTCCGTAACGGTTCCGTCTTTATTATCCTGAAATCTCGGATCATTAGAAGGCGGTAATGGCGGCTTTTCTTCAGTGAGCGAAAGAATCTGCCCACCAAAAATCTCATCACTACTGCTGTTGCCAGAATCAGCCAGTGCCAAACCCGGCCCACACACCGCGAACAGTAAAAAAGCAAGCTGAAGGGATCGAATAACCGAGTGAAAAAACCGAATCCTGTTTTTTGCAATCATCAAAGGGTTTCCTAGTGAAGGAAAGTTTCTAAAGGGGGTTGCAACTGGGCAAGGACTCGTTGAGCCGAGACAACTCTTTGCCTGCCAAATAAAGCTATTACCCCTCCGGGGCACGTGTGGTATCCCCAGCCATGAATTTCATGCCCGGAACGGGTAAAGACTAAGGAAGAGTATTACGTGCACATTGGCCCCACGCCTAGTGGTTATTCTTCTTGTGGTGCCCAGTCCGGTTCCCAGGACAGGCAAAGGCCGGATGGGTTATAAAGCTGTCCCGGCTCTTTTCCTACAATGCCCCATTTGGAAACAAAGTTCAGGTCCGGGTCAAACTTCTGGACTCGCTGGTTCAAAGTATCAACCACAAACACATATCCATAGGGATCTTCCACCACTGAGCACGGACAGTTGAACTGTCCATCCCGCTTGCCCGGCTCACCAAGAATGCCAACAGAATGCCCTTCGCGGGAAAAAAGCTGGATCCTGTTCTGGCTTTTTTCAGCCACCATGATGGTGCCATCCCGGCGCACAGCAATGCCAGTGGGGAAATTCAATCTGCCTGGCTCGAACCCATACTCCCCAAACTTGGAGAGGAATTGTCCATCCTCATTGAAAATCTGAATGCGCTGATTGTCCCGGTCCGCCACGTAAATATTTCCTTCCCGGTCCAACGCCAGACCAACAGGGAATTTCATGAAACCATCGAAGTTCCCGGCAAACCCAAAGCTGAGAAGAAATTCACCATCACTGTCATACCTTTTGACGCAATGATTGGAAGTATCCGCAACGAGGATGGTCCCGGTAGGTTCCGCAACAATCTCCTCGGGCATGTAAAATTTCTCTTGCCCCCAACCCTCGCCCCCAAATTCAAGAAAGAAGTCTCCATCCGGATCAAACTTTTGAATCCGATGAGAACCGGTATCCACAACCCAAATATACCCCTCCGTATCCACAGCCACCCCACTCGGAGTTTTAAATTCTCCCGGCAAGTAAGGAGGACGGGTGCTACCGGACGTCCCAAAACTCATCAACAGTTTTCCATTGCCATCGAATTTCTGGATCCGGTCATTGCCGGAATCTGCCACCCAGACATAAAGCTGGCTATGATCAACCTTGGCTATCTCTTCAGGAAGGGTCTCTTCGACAGCGGCTACTTCCAGGGCCTGAGACGGAACATCCTCTTCGTTTTCCGTATTATTTTCCACCAAAACAAACACCTCTCTCCCCAAACCGGGGTGGGGAATTAAACTCCAATAGGAAAAAGCCCCGAAAGGGGCTCTTCCGCACCACACTGAATTTTCCGCTCCAGGCACCCTACTCATGTGGGATGGAACGAGCTTCTTAGATAGAGCCCTTATTTTACCAGGAACGCCTTTACATCCAGAATCTGGTATTCAAAGTCACAGGTTTTCTGCAACTCATCGAGTCTTTCATTCCAGTTCTGCTTGAAATTTTCAAGGCTTTCAGATTTGGGTTTCTTTTTCATCAGGCCAACTTCGCGATACAGCGGCTTCACCATATTCTTGAAAATCAGCTGAATGATATTTCGAAGATTAAGAATACATTGTTTGGTCACCTCTTCGCGGGTCACTCCATCTACCTTTTCAAGCAGACGCAGAAATGCCTGGATCGTGGTGATCTGAACAGTGTAGCTTTCAGCCAACCTGTGGTCGTATTTCAAACCGCAGTCAATGTAGGCTGGCATGAGATACATACCAACATGGTGATCGAACTTTACAGAAAGGGTAATCAGTTTTTGAAGATAGTCGACCTCACGTAAATCCTCTTCTTCATCTTCACCTTCAGCCAGTTCCTTGGTGGCTTTTTCCTTTTCCTTTTGAAGCTCGAGTTTGATCTTTTCCAACTCGCTCAAATCCGAAAGGTGATCTATCTCCTTTTCGGCAGTTTCATCCGACGAACCTTCCGGCCCCGGGTTTTGCTTGGTTTCCGTATCCTGTTCGCTCAACACAAATCTCCTTCCTGCAAGGGTAAAACAATAAATCGATATTTTTAAAAGCGTTCTGGGAATTGGCATGATTATAATCCTTTTCCCCGGAAAGTGTCAACTGCCACTCGGCGTGGGGCCAGCATGCCATCGCTTTATTTGGAAAACAAAGAGTTATCTCGGCTCAATTAAGCCCTTGCCCAACTGTCACCCCTGCGAGGCATGAAGCTAGCGAAAAGCAGACGTCAGCCAACCCTCCCTGCCCAACCCCTCAGACTATCGGGCTTGAGTCCCTATGAAGGGAGGGGATATAAAAGTATTACCCCTCCGGGGCACGAGAGTTTAGGTGGAGTATCACGTGCGCTTGATGGCACTGTTTGCTTCACGGGCAATGCAATACTGGCCCCGCGCCCAGCGGGTGGTTTGATTGACAGGGGTTTCTCAATAAGTATATGCTTGTTCCATATGATGCAAAACCATTTTTTGGGAAGAAACGCGTGCCGTTTTACGATTTACAAAAACTGACAGGCAAAAAAAGGGGGGTATTATGAAAACCGCCCTCCTGTTTCCGCCGCAGTGGTACCCCAGTCAGCCCTATCTGGCCCTGCCTACCTTAAAAGCCCATCTTGAATCAAAAGGCCATGAGGTGGACCAGTTCGATTTCAATATAGAAAGCTATGAGATTTTCCTGTCCCAGGGGTATCTGGAGTACTGCGTAGAAACCGTGCAGAAGCGATTGTCCCTGCCTGCCTACACGAACGAAGAGCAGGAAGTCAAAGCCGTGTACCGGGATATTTTATCGGACAGAGCTTTTCTCGACTCCATCCTGAACGAAGTGGAAGATGCCAAAAATGTTCTGCGGGATGAAGAACGTTTTTTCCAGTTTGAGACTTATAAAAAAGCCTACACCACGTTAAAAATGGCTATGAAGCTCATTTCCTACGCCCACTATCCCAGTCGGCTGGATCTGGACTCCTTTTTCATGCTGGGCAATCCTGAAGAAAACCTTGCAGGAATTCTCTCAGCAACAGCCGATCCGGTCCGAAATCCGTTCATTAAAATGTATGAAGACTACCTGCTGGAAAAAGTAGCCTGGAATGATTACGGAGTGGTAGGCATATCCATTATCCATATTGGGCAAGTCATTCCCGGCCTGACTCTCGCACGCCTGTTGCGTAAACGGTTTGAGCACCTGCATATCGTGATTGGAGGAAGTGTGTTCAACCGCCATGCCGATCTGCTCGATAATAAGCAGGCCTTATTCGAGGAATTTTTTCACAGCGTCATCGTCTCGGAAGGGGAAAAACCTTTGGAGGAGTTGGTCAGCCATCTCAAAACGGACAAATCCCTGGCAACCGTTCCCAATCTGATTTATATGGAAGACAACAAGGTTATTCATAATCCCAAAGCCGAAGCTCTTCCCTATGATCAATTGGTCTGCCCTACGTTTGACCAGTTACCGCTGGAAAAATATTTGATGCCTTATCCCGTTTTGCCCTATATGTCCAGCCGAGGTTGTTATTGGGGGAAATGCACGTTCTGCACCCATAGTTTTATTTATGATTCCTACTATCGCAAAGAAAATGAAACCCGTGTGGCCGAAGATTTGGACCACCTCTCGCAAAAATATAAAACCAAGTACTTCACATTTTCTGACGAAGCCATCTCCCCAAACGCATTCAATCGCATGTCCAAAGCTATTTTGAAACGAGGTGTCGAAATGCGCTCATTGGGAATGCTCAAATTTGAATCGGGAGATAAAGAATCGCCGGAACTGTTTGAAGATGTCTATAAGGCAGGGTTTCTCATGCTATTTTTCGGATTGGAAAGCGCCAACGACCGCATCCTCTCCATCATCGACAAAGGTTGCGATCAGGACACAGAACGGAGCGTACTGAAAAACAGTTCCGTTGCCGGCATCTGGAACCATCTCTACTTGTTTTTCGGGTTCCCCACTGAAGAACGCGAAGAAGCGGAAGACACCATCCGCTTCACCGTAGAAAACGCGGAAACGGGAACCGGCACTATTCATTCTGTAGGCCAGTCCATCTTCGCGCTGGAAAAGGATTCCGCCATCTACCATAATCCGGGCAAATTCAAAATTGACCGCATCTTTCACGATCCGGACCGGGATATGGCTATTGTGTTCGATTTTGATATAAAAGCGGGAATGAACCGGGAAGAAGTGATGGATGTCTACGAACATTTCGATACAGTGATAGAAGAAACCTTCCCCTCCCGCAAAATCTGGAACTATCTCTCGCGCGAACACTTCCTGCTCTACCTCGACCACTTCGGCAAAGAAGAAATCCTTAAAATGTCTCGCACCACCGCCACCCGTTAACTGATCAGCTCAATGCTGGACCCAGAGGGCAAGAGCTTTTTGGGCCGAGTTGATCTGTGGCTAAAAAGTTTATTAAGCCGAGATAACTCTTGGTCCGTCAGGCAAAGTTATTGCTCATTGAGTCCAGCGTCACGCTGGCGCCTAGTGGGTTGACAGGTGGGGGGCAATCGCCTAGAATTTGAGCACCGTATAAAGAAAGACAAACCGAACCGCAAACCTTTTTAGAGGGTAATCCTGATATGGGCCAGGCAGATAAACCAACAGACTGGATCACGATGAAAATCGAGCCGGAGATTTTTGAGGAGCTGGGTGTTCGCGATCCTGAGGAAACCAAGCGTGAGATGGCAATTACTAAAAAGACTCGCCAGATACGCAAGGAATTGAAAGCCAATCCCGAGAATCAGGAACTTCTGATAGAGCTGGCCACCCTGATGATTGATGGTTGCGCTTATGAAGAAGCCATTAAACAACTCAAGTTACTTCGCAACAAAGATCCCAAAAATGGCCGGGTCTACAAACTGCTTGGCACCGCATACGTGCTGTCCAATCAGGAAGAAGAAGCCCTGATTGAAATGAACCGGGCCCGCGAACTGGCTCCCGATGATGCGGAAATCCACTTTAATCTTGGCGGACTCTATTTGCTTCGCGACATGTTCACAAACGCGAGGGATTCCTTTGAAAAAGTTATTGAACTGGACCCTACGGACACGATGGCCTATGCCAACCTTGCCGCGGCTTATGACATGCTCAAACAGTATGACAAGGAAATCATCGCACTCAAAAAAGTGTTGATGTTCACTCCGGAAGACAAGGAGCTTCGATCAGCACTGTCCAATGCTTACTTTAACGCCGAGCGCTATGAGGAAGCCATTGATGCCGCCCAGGTCGTGGTGGAAAATGATGACAAGGACCCGCAGGCTTTTTGCAACCTTGGCAGTTGCTATTCGGTTCTCAGCATGGTGGACGATGCCATCAGCGCGTTCAAAAGAGCCAGCGAACTGGCGCCGGACTATTCGTTACCTCACACCAACCTGGGAACACTTTATGCCAATATGGGACGACCTGAAACCGCTCTCAAGGAATTTAAACTGGCAGTGGACCTGAACCCGCAGGACGGAACGGCCTGGCTGAGTCTGTATAATTGCTATAAAGAAGTCGGGTTGATGGATAATGCGCAGAACGCTTACAAGAAATATGAAGCCTTGATGCAAGGAGAGTCCGCACCTGTCAGCGGAGCAACAGAAGGAGAGAACCCGTCAAATATTCCAGGAGGAGTTTCCCAAACCGGCGGATACGCTGGCGGTGGAAATATGGAAGGAAACGCGCCCGGCATGGAAACTTTGGCAGACGAGGAATAATCGGCGTAGCCGCCGGTGGCTGTGATATCCTCTTCGACAGCTTTCATGCCCCGAAGGGGTAAATAAACACGTGATATTCCACCTTATTTAAAATAACACTTTTAAAGAATGCCCCGTCCTCTAGCGGCGGGGCTATTCATTTTTAACCATGACCCATCCTCCCCAAAACCTGATTGCGCTTGGGGATTTCAAGCCTTCCGATTTTTGGCAGACCCATATCAATTCCATTTTCTATGGAATCAAGGGACCGCAAATCCACAACCATTTTCAAACCTATGTGAGTCTGGACCATCGCCTGGCCCATGCGCTCGCCAATGATTTTTATGCCAAGGCCCGTGGGCATCATCCTGAAAATGATATCTGGTATTTGCAGGAGTGGGGCGTGGGTAATGGCAACCTGGCCGCGTGTTTTCTCAGCCGTCTACGCGAAATAGATAGCGAGAACGAAGTTTATCCATTTGTCCACTACATCCTCTGTGATGAATCCGAAGAAATTCTGAAAGGTGTGCGGAGCAATGCCCGTCTGCAGGAGCACTCAGGGAAATTTTCCACAGTTCGCATTCACGCCGAACAGTTGGACTGCTTTCGACCTCACTCCGTAGCAAAAATTATCTCCAATGAAATCTGGGACGACCTGTCAACCAAAGTTCTACTGAAGCATCAGGGTCTCTATTATGAGGAATACCTGTGCCCTTTTCTGGAAACACTGCCTACAGAGGATTTTCTCGAACAATTTAAAAATAGAGACCTGGCAGAACTCGCCCAACTTCCCAATTTTCTCGACACCATTCACTGGGAACGAGATTTTCAACGAGTAGATCTGGATGACTGGCCCTTTGCGGAAACCCTGAAGGCCCACGCTGAAAATTTTAAAGATGAAATTCCCATGCCTGTCAATACCGGTGCTTTTTCTGCCATTGCAAAAGCCAAAGAACTGCTCGCGCCAATGAATTTTGGCTATACCAGTTTTGACTACGGCATGAAAACGATCCAGGACCTTAACCAGGAAGGCAGACCCTATTTCAACTTATACGGCGGACAGTACACATTCATGGTGAACTTTCCGCTACTTGAAGATATTGGCAGATCTATCGGATTTACCAAAATCACCCGGGAATACCAGAATCAGTTTGTAGGAGAGGATCTCGGGTCCGCAGTCATCAGCCTCGTGGACCTGATGCAAAACCATCCACAGGTTGCCAGCATGGCACCCTGGGACAGAGATATCCTGATGCTCGGCACACTCCATGCTCTCAATACCGTTTATCGAAGCCCCTACTCCGGAAAACTAAACTACCCGGCCATGGAAGGGACACCTAAAAAACAGAGAAAGCAAATCGCCAAGCTGGCTGAAAACCTCAGTGGTCGGGGTGTTCCCGATACTGTAGCCTATGTCACACGAGAGGAAGTTCTAGCCGCCTTGAAACCCTTAAGAAAACTGGGTTACCGGGAAAAAGATATCCAGTCCGCTTTTCAATCCCCACCCCCTCCGGTTTCATTCGTACATATTCAGTTCAGCTGACAGCGGGGTACCCCCGCAGGTAAAGTTGACATTTTTATCTTGCGCGCCGAAACTACAATTTGTTTGTGGGGATTTTGCCATCTGCCCCCACGGCGAGTGGCTGCTAGCATATTCACGACAGGTTCTAAATCCCCCCAACCCCCTTCGTAGAAGGGGGAGCTTTAATGGACCCCTCTTTTACAAAGAGGGGCTGGGGTGATTTGCTTTTTATTTCAGGAGATTTTTTCTCAATGCTCAGCATTTTTGTTGAAACCAGTTGCAATCGTTACAACCGTGACGAATGCGAGTCCTGCCATGTTTATGAACCGTTGATGGAGCACCCCGTCTCCGAATGGCACTTGACGGTAAAACAGGCCAGGAACATGGCCGAAAAAATCAAACGTGTAGACGTACTCAATGTCCTGGCCCAGCAGGAGATCAACCTGACCGGTGGCGAAGCATCGCAGAATCCGGATATTGTGGAAATATGCAAGGTGTTCCAAACTGTCACGCCGCATGTGTGCCTGCACACCAATCTGGACATGCTTTCAGAAGACTCCAAACGCTGGCTAAGACTGCAGGATGTCATGAAACTGGGAGGGCGGGTCGACATCACCCTTTACCCCACTGCCTGGGAGACATCGCAAAAACATTTTCTCAAAGAACTGTTAAGAAGACAGGACAAGTTGATCATCAATGTCGTTTATGAAAACCTCGACCACTTAAAATCTCAGATCCATCTTCTGCTTAATTTTTTTAAAGGTCGGGGCGCGTCCTACGAGCATGTCACCGAACTACTCGAAACCTATTCAACAAAAGTGGAATCCCTTTTGCGCGAACACCCGCACTGCGATGAAAAACTTTTCACGGTTGCGATGGGAGATACCGAAGCCTTTGCCAGCAAACCGGAGTTCACGCTTGGATTGAGCCTGTTGCCTGCCTTTGGCATAGATAAAAATGGTCACCGGGCCATGACTTCCCTGCCTTTTCCCCGTGACAATTATTTGATTGGCTGTCCCGCCGCACGCGGTTCCATAGACATCATGACGATTCAGCAAAACGGAGAGATGACACCCTGTTGCGATGTGGGGAATTTAAAATGCCAACCCAGGTTCGGCAATGTTTTTAACGACAGTCCGGAACAGATCATGGAAAAAATGGAAGGGTCCATGAAAGTGCTGGCAGAAGGAATCAGAAAAAACCATGAAAACCTGAAAACCGGCAACGCCGGGAAGCTGGTGGAAGAAGGCATCCCCCCCTATTGCCAATAGCGGCAGAGCCCTATTTAACGCAGAACTTTCACTTTGAGAGAAAGGAAATTTTATAACTTCTCTTTAGATAGAAGGTACGATTGAGGTTCATCGACAAAAACACTCTCATCTTGAGACCAAAGGATTTCACCCAACCTGTATCGCCCTGAATTAAGTTGGCTCAGGGAAAAAACCATTTCCCATTTTTGCTCTGTGCTTTCAATATCAAGTAACCCCAGATACGGATTAAGCAATGCCATCGGGTACTCAACTCGTTTTTCCAGGCTATCCGAAAAAATGAAACGGGTCTTCCCTAAGGTTTTTGCGAATATGTGCAAAATGAACGCAGGGCTCGATTTTATTTCCACCTGCCTGAAAATCGGTGATTGCAAAAGCACTTCCTTGCCTTTTGCAGTGTTCACCTGCAATGAATAACTGCCGAACAACTTGGGGTTCTTAACCTGTTTAGCCTGGTAAGTAGAACCCGAAGCTCCATTAAATACCGATTCCAGGTCCCGTCTCCCCTCTTCAGGAATCCACCTTGAAAGGGCCCCGGTAAATTCATAAAGGTGCAAATCCCCAAACTCCTTAACCTTTAATAAATAGGATGGAGGGATCTTAACCGTTTTCCCATCAAAAACAGTAATTAACGGAAATTTATCAGGCGGGACCCTAGCGTGTGAAATAAATAATATTTTCTTGATTTCCTTTCCCGCCAAAAATAATTTCATCCTGTATTTTATTTGATCCGACAAATAATAAACCAGGGCATTGCCTTCGGGGTCATACACCATAAAGACCAGTAGACTATCGAAAGAGACTTCACTATTAATATAATCCTTAACCAGTCTGGCCTCCTTCAGGGTTCCATTGGGAATTTTTGTACGCCCAGGGTAATAAAGAGCCGCCCATTGATAGAACTGGATCGCAACCATCAAAACAGCAACTCCTATCAGGGAGCTGGCAAGCAACGGTTTTTGAACATGCAATCGGTTAAACAAAAACTCCAACCCCACTCCTGCAACCAGCAATAAAAACGGGAGCAGGTAAATATAAACTCTCGGGAAACCCACTATTCCAGAAACGATAGTTAGCGCAAGAGGAACCGCCAGCAAAGCAAGTACGAACAAAAAATTTTCGTTTTCTTTTAGCCCGACCAAACCCAGGACAAATAACAGGAAAAGCCATGTTCCCCACGGATCAAAAAGAAACTCCCCGATTTTCAAAAATCCTTTAAAGCTCAGAGTCGACTGCGAATAATTAACGATGCCATTATTCAATCCCTCCCTTATAGAAAAAAAGTAAAGGGCGATCAGGGCAAACATCAAGAAAAAAGAAATTAAAAATGGGGTCGCTTTTTTTAGATAATAAATTCCATCGCCATTACCTGACAGGAAAATCTTTAATAAGCCAGAAACAAAAACAGCTAAAATAAAAAACGCATTGCTCGGCAGGGTTAAAGCCAGCGCAACTCCGCATAGCACCAAAAAAATTCCCGCCACAAAACTATTTTTCAAGTTAATGCTTTTTTGAGTTAGAGCACAAACAAGTCCCGCCATTGCCAAACAAAGAAAAACAGTTAAAGCATAACCTCTTCCTGATTGAGAGTAATGTATGTGCGGGGCCGACCCAGCCAGCAACAAAGCGGCCGCAAGTGCCGCAAAACGGGATTCGCACAACATCAATCCCACTTTATAGGTTAATGGCACAGCCAGTATACCGGCCAATAAAGAAGGCCATCTAAAAACCAACTCACTATCACCCCATAAATACAAACCAAAATTAGACATTAGGCTGAACAAGGTATGTTGATTGGTGTCAGGATAGTTGAATAAAATCTCCTCCCAGGATAGCGGCCCATATCGAGTGAGAGTAATCGCCTCATCTCCTATTAACGGGCTCGCAGAAGAGGGGTATCGAAAAATGATAGCTAACAATGCCAGAAAAACAAATAAGGCACGATCATTTTTAAATATTTTTTTAACCATAAGGTTTCGACAGGAAGACTCGGTCAATCAATTTAAACTATATTAGTTATTACCAAAGGAAGGGGGTTATAGGGAAGCACAAAAATCCGCCAGCTTTTTTAGATTCCCATCCGTTACAGGGATTCTTAATTTTACTGTTATCCGCTAAAAATACTAAAAAGCTCCCGGTTTTCCTTCGGGGATAAGTTGGAAACTTGCTTTTTCAAATTCTTTGCTTTCAATTGGTCGTTTGCACTTTTCAGTCGATTTTGCATTTCCTGGTAGTCCTCCGCATCTTTGCCGACATCAAGGTATTTTGTCCAATGAAGTACTGCTAACGCATTTTCACCCATTGAAAAATAATAGTTTCCAAAATTTTTATTTAGCTCCTGATTTTTTGGGTCGATTAACAATGCATCGTAATATGCGGCTAAGGATTTCTCTTGATTTCCCAATCTTTCATGAGCCATGCCCTGTTTTAGCAAAAGAACAGAGCTCGAGTGATTGAAAGCATTTATGCTTTTATACTCCCTTAAAGCGACTTCCCATTGCCCGTCTTTGAATGATTTTTCTGCCCGGCCTACAGAATCATTTATAAAATCCCTTTTTTTATCTACCATTTTACCGAGTTTGAGAATTTGACCTTTTACCATTGCGGCTTTTTCCAAATCCTCCTCTATTGGCAATATTGCTTTCAAAGCAGCTAATCTTCTTCCAAGATCACTATTGTTTTGGTAATAAATTCTAATAAGGTCTCTAAGTGGAAATGGGGCAGACCTGTCAGCCACCATACTCAAATGTAGATTTCGGATTGCAGAGTCCACATTGCCTCTCTTTTCCTCAGTTTCAGCGAGCATCCGGTAAGCCTCAAAACTAAGTGGGTCGATAGAGATTAGGTTATTTAAAACCTTCTCCGCCCGCTCATCACTTTTTGATATCAAATAGTATCCATAAAGCTTGTAAAGCGTGGTCATCAAGACATGCCCAGGTCCATGATCTAAGTTGACACGTTTCTGAGTTTTAAAACATTCTAAGCCATAATCTTCTGCTTTCTCTAAATCAAACCATTTTTCTTCTAACATATGGGCATAGCCCCAATTGCAATAATCCACAGAGCGCACAGCAACATGATCTTCGGGAGCACGAAATCCATACAACAAGATTAAAAAGATCAACCCAAACAACCCAACTCTTTTGTATTCTTTTTTCTCCAACCAGTTGAGAGCTCTCCCTACTGCATAAGCAGAAAAAAGTATCAAAAACGGTACAGAAGGAATTCTAAAACGTGCCACCACATGAAAAATAATCACCGAAAAAATCAATGAAACCAGATAGGAGTGAAGCAAAAAGACCTTCTCTTTGTTCTGAATTGCCAGAGCAATTCCCATTAGCCCCAGGGAAGAAAAAAGAGAAAAATGGCTCAATAAATATGGCAGTAATTTTGATGACTCCAGATAAAGATAGGTCGAAATATTAGACGCTGGCTCAAGATCGTTAAAATAAAAATAAATCTTGCGCAAATACAATCCAATAAAACCAAAAGGGTCGTTAATTATTTGTTGGCTGACAAAAGATACAGGAGAAAGGTTTTCCAGATTATTTTCTTTCTGAAACTGCAACAACCGATTCGGATCGAACCCGAACCCGGGATAATCAATATAGTTTCCAGCTAAAAACGCTGTAGGCCCACTAGCATCAAAAAACACAAATTTTTCATGAACGTAATAGCACTGCAACAAAATAGGGGCGAAGGAAAGAAAAAGCGGGACCAAAAACATGCCCCACCCCTTTAACCTTTCTGTCGGATTCCATTTTTGAAAAATATATCTATGGAGAAATACGATTACAAATGGAAGACAAATGAACGTATTGGGACGGGACTGAAAAAATAAGGATAAAATCAGCGATGAAATTACGAGCCTGAGAGGTGTTGCTGATTCCTGTAACCGAAGCAAAGAGTAAAAGGAAAGAATTGCCAGGAATGTTATAAAGGCCGCTCTCAGTATAATTCCTTCATAAAGAATCTCGGTAGAATAAAATGCAAAACCCAGGAATGCCAAAAAACCCACACGGGCATCAAACAGTTTTTTACCGATTAAAAAAATCAATACTGAGCCCAAGGCACCCAAAATAAACTGAATACCGTAAATCACATAAAAATTTCTCCCGAAAATAAAGTAGATCAATCCGAGAAAATATTTAAAAAGCGGAGAATAAGTATTATTTGGTGACTGCGCAAGCCAGTCACCTTGCGCGAAATTTGTCGCGCCCAGATCAAAGTTGTAATGATCGAATGACTTCAGAACTGTATCAAAGAATGGGTTTTGGGAAAGCTCCAGGAGATAATAGTAACGAACAGACAGGGCAATCAGGAACAGCGCAGCTAAGATCAGAAAAGATCGTGATTTAGTTTGTTCCATACGGAATATTATTTTTTCAATTCTTTTAGAAAAAGTGAGGGCGGATGAACCTATGGGGAAAGTGTGCGGCACTAACCATTCGCTTTTGCAGGTGGTCTCCCTGATCCGCCCCTGTTGGTAGAAAGGGTAAAAGCTAAGAAAGAGTATAACATGGGCAGAAAAAGAAAATCCCCCCGGCCTCTTCATAAGAAGGGGCGCGGGGGGATTTGAAACTAATTTATGCAGAAGCCGGTCAAGCTGACGGCAGTTCTCCGGCAGGTGTTTCGTCGTCTTCATCGTAGAAGTCGTCGTCTTCTTCATCACCGATCAACAGGTTTTCGTCATCGACCCGGAGTTCTTCAAACTCGTCCTCTTCCTTCTCTTCTTTCGGATAGGGAAGTTCGTTCCAGACAACTATGCGGGAATTGCCCCGGTCACAGATAAAGAGTTTGAATTTGGGTTGTGGCTCTTCAGGTTCTTCGGCAGACTCGCTTTCCACCAGAGCTGTTTCCTCATTATCGTCATCGTCATCATCTGCCATGGGAATTCCGCGAAACTCTTCCTCTTCCTCTTCCTCATCAATCAACAACAGACCGTAAGGATCGTTCAGAGTGCAGTTGGAAGCGTCATCCCAGCCCCGGTTGAATATGTTTTCAGTTAAAGACGATTGACCCAGCACCATGTCGGCAGGCTGTCCATTTTCGGTAGGAACTTCTTTCCAATACAAGACACGGTTATTACCACTGTCGGAAACAAACAGTCCGGCTTTTCCGTATACGACATCCGTAGGGAAATATAAATTGTCTGCGGAAGCCCGTTTGGGTCCATTGCCCCGATTCGGCTCACGGCTTAAGAAATCCTTTTGCCCAAGCACCACATCGGCGGCGGCCCCAGTCTCTCTGGGAATTTTATTCCAGATCAGCACACGGTTGTTTCCCTGATCCACCACGAATATACGTTCGTTTTCGGCATCAAAGTGTACCCCTGTTGGGAAACTGAGGGTATCCTGACCCACATTATCGAATTCGCCCTGATTGGGCCAGCGTTCGTCTATTCCTTTTTGGCCCAGGGAAACATCGGCATTCCAACCGTCACTAAAAGGAATTTTGTTCCAGATCAAAACCCGGTTGTTATCCTTATCGGCGACCAGCACATGCTTGTCATCGCCAGAGTGGATGCCCATGGGGAAAAACAGGGAACCGGAACCAACAAACCCACGGCGGTTGGCTTCATTATCATCCATGTTATCCTGTCCAAGTACCAGTCCCGGAGCCTCACCATCTTCTGTGGGAATTCCCCCCCATCTCAATACTCGGTGGTTACCGCTGTCCACTACATAAAGTTTCCCATCAATCACAGCAATACCTGCTGGCTGAGAGAGGGTATCCTCCTCTGACTTACTGATGGTAAAACCATCCAGATCTTCGTCTCCCAACCCTGAGGTCATTTCATCCAGAGTTGTGGTAATGCCTCTGTTTTCGAGACAGTCGGCAAAATCTTCCTGACCGAGAACCAGCGATGACGGTTCGCCATTTTCCTCGGGAAACTGTTCCCAAATCAATACCCGGTGGTTGCCCCTGTCAGAGACAAATAACATATCGCCAAATACCGTGGCATATTGAGGTTCGCAAAGCGTGTTGTCGCCAGGATCATCCGCTCCCCGATTGGACCGGGACATGGAGAAATCTCCCTGACCGATAACCAGAAAAGCACCTGTTTCAGGTTCTTCCACTTTTTCAACTTCATCCACCTCATCGAGTTCCTCAGATTCGTCGACCTCATCCAGATCTATTTCTTCATCTTCGGACACACTCAACGAATCCTCGGCATCTTCCATTTCTTTATCTTCTGACATGAAACAATTCTCCAAGTATATTGATTACAAATTCGAACTTTAAATAACTCTGTATCACGCCCCACTCCCGTGGGAGGGAACTGGGCAAGGGCTTGATTGCGCCGAGACAACTCTTTGCTCGCCAAATAAAGCGATGGCACATTGGCCCACGCCTAGTGGTGGAACGGTTTAAGTCTTTGCCACATGGAAATAACTTTTCGGCCATTGCGATCCTGATGTTTTCCGTCCCAAATCGCAAACGCCACCAACACGGGATTTTTTCTTGCAAATTTTATATCCCATTTATTCAAAGAATCCAAGGTGCGAAAAAATACCACGCTCCATTTTCCATCTTTCCAGACCCCTTTCCCCTCCACATTCTGCTTGGTTTGAGGCTGAGGTGTCAGCGTTCCGAACCCTTCCGCATTCAATTCTTCAACGGGAACATCCCGAAACGGATTGAGCGCGTCAACGGGGTTGACTTCGCCGCCAAAGATCATGGTATCCAGGTCCAGGCCCTTGGTGGCGTATTCGAGCTTCTCCTTGGTTTCAATTTCTGTTTGCCAATCCGCCCGCCATTGCCAGATATTGACCACTTTCCCCCGGTTTCCCATGCCAAAGAACGGTTCATTATGACCGTGCTTGTGCAGTAACACTTCACCCAGGGCAAACTCCATGGCAACAGCATCTTTAAAATCCTGATGGCGGCTCGCAGTCCGGTCCGGCTGGGAGTCCTCCCATTCCAGCCTAAAGGCGATGCCCTCGTCATTCACTACGGACTGAAACTGAATCCGGTCAATCGGATCCCGACGCGCATTGAGGGGAATCGTATGTATGTTCTGGACCGGGACATCTTCCCACATTGGGTCCCCCGGGTCCATATTGATTTCATGGTCAACACGGTGCGCAGTCAGGTCCACCTCATATTGCGCCGGTTTGAACACCTCTTTCCTTATTTTCGACTCAATATAAGACGCAAGATCCCACCGTTGTTCATCCGTCAGATGACTGTATGATTTCATCGGGGTGCCATCTATCCCCGTTGTTAAGATCAGGAACAAATCCTTCTTATCGAATCCGAATTTATACGTATTGGGGTCGGTCAAGTCATAAACAAAAAGCCGGTGATCCCAGATATCATAAAGTTCATGCGCAATGGGCCCATCGCCCTGCAAATCGGTTCCGTGACACTGAGCGCAACCCATTTCCCGATAAACCTTCTTGCCGTTTTCAACGGATTCCGGAGTGGATGCGGGAGCCGGCCCAATCGTTATCGCCTTTTTTGGTTTTTTCTTTTCAAACTTTTTTGAGAATTTCTTAATATACTCTACAACACCCCAGGTTTCATCTTCCGATAAGGCTCCTTTCCATGCTGGCATGGCGGTACCCGGAACCCCACGGGAAATGGTCCGGTAAATATCTTTATCCTGAGGAATCGAGCCAAATGGGGTGGTTCGATATTTAAACACACCCTGACGAAAATCCCTAGGCCATGGGTAAAGATATGCCATGGCCTTGCCTCCGCCATCACCATCATGACCGTGACAAAACACGCACATATGCTTGTAAACCGTGGCACCCAGGTGCAGAAGATTTTTTTCCTTATCTGATGCGGGGGAATCATGTGACTCATGGGCATACAAAGACGAAACACCCAACACCACCCCACACAAGACCAGAAAGAAAATCCGGCTTATCTGATTAACGAACCCCCATGCTCGGGGTTGCAAGCGAATAAAGTTCTTCATTACCGTTTAAACCGTCTTCCGCAATATCCACCCACATATCTTTGCAATTACGTCTCGAATCAATACCGATGCAATAAAATAAAGGGTTGCGATTGGTAAAAAATACAACCGGATGCGCAAAGTAGACACTCAGGTTATCGAATTTGGCAATCTCGATGGCCTGCTCGATAGTGGTCTCTTCAGCCGAAGCCTTGCGGATCACTTTTCGAATGACCATATAATCCAGTTCGCTGTCCCGATCCAGGTCGTAGTAAGTAGCAATCAAACCGGGCACACTCAACGACTCCCAGCCGCGATAAGACGGGTGATTCCACCCGGGCTCCCTGGGAATACCCAAATCTGATGAACCGTCGTTACTCTGGCCTCTAACCGGAGCAGGCCCTAAAATAAACAAAACCAAGACAGCGAGAAGAGCTGAGTTTCGCATTATCACTCCTACCTTTGCCTGACTCTAAAGAACCGGCTTACCTTCTTTTGTAAAGGTTTAGCCTCATAAGCTACCACATTTCAGTATTCAATCAAAGCCCACTAGGCGTGGGGCCAGTGTGCCGTCACTTTAGTTGGCGAGCAAAGAGTTATCTCGGCTCAATCAAGTTCTTGCCCAGTGTCCTCCCCTGATAAGGGGCACGCCAAACACAGCTATTGCTAGTCGGCCCCACGCCTAGTGGGCCATCGCGCTAGACACGTCAGGAAAAATCTGGAAAACCTCATGCAGTTTAGCCAGTTCAAAAACTTCCTTGGGTGCGCCATGGAGTCCGGCCAGGGCAAACCGGCCCTCACCTTTAAGCATCTGATAACAATGGATAAAGACACTGATGGTTGAGCTGTCGAGGTAGGTGACTTTTTCCAAATTCAGAATGAACTTATGGAATCCTCTTTCCCGATACGCCTCCACGAGCAAGGTAATATCGTGGGAATTATAAATATCCAGCTGACCTGCCAGGTCAATGATGATGGTACCTTCTTCATCCCTGCAGTCGATATCGATTTTTCCCATCAACCCTAAAATCTCTTTATGTAATTTTTCCATAAGAAAATAACCTCTCCAGGTAGATCAAAACTGTCGTTCAAAGCGTTTCGGGTCCTGACTGCGGGGCTCGCAGTCATGCCAGTAAGTTTTCTTTTCCGGCTCAATTTTACGGGTTAACGGGTCCTCCCTGAAGAATGAGGCCACCAGTCGTGTCGGGGTGAACATGACGAAATATATCAGCCCCAGAATCAGTTTGAAATTAAAGTTTCCGATCACTTCGGCGAATTTCATCCAGGCCCGGTAAACCGGTGCCAGGCGAAAGGGTGCCAACAATCCCAGCGTCAGGAAAAACAGAACCCAGACTGCCAGAGCCATTCCGGCAGTGTGCCAGGCCTTATAAAAAAACACAGCCACAAAAAAAGAAAGCACCCCGGCCATCATCAGGCCGTATTGTCTCAGCTCTTTTTCAGTGGGTTCGACGAGGTTCGTAGTCACAGGTTTTCAACTCCAAAAGGTTTTATCAGGCAAATTGTACGCTTTTGAGAGGGTGCTCGTCTACCTGAATGAACAACCCCACCGCAATCCACGGGGAATAGAACTCGCTAAAAGGGGAACTTTAATCCCATACCTGCTTCTCAGAAAATGGGAATGACATGAAATACTATTATTTGATATAATTGCATTTGAATATATTGCAATCGGAGTGAATATTTATGGCTCAGAATTCAGGAAACGTCACGGTTAGAGTCTCATCAGATACCCAAAAAAAGCTGGACCACGTTGCGGCCAGTTTTGACCGTTCACGCAATTGGCTCATCAATGAGGCGATTGAAAGTTATCTGGACATCTACGAGTGGCAAGAAAAAAGAGTTACAGAGCGGCTTAAAAAAGCGGAAAAAGGAGGAAAGTTTCTAAATAGTGATCAAGTAGATAAAATCGTTGAGTCTTTCAAGCCGTGATGGAAGTTGTATGGCTTAAGGAGTCTACAAACGATTTAAAGGCAATCGGTCGTCATATCGAAAAAGACAACCCTGTCGCCGCTTACCAGGTCTTAGTAAAAATCAAGGCTTCTGGAGACTCTCTTCAGCACAACCCGGAACTCGGAAGACTGGGACGCGTCAAAAAAACAAGAGAGCTTATTGTTGCAGACTTACCCTACATCCTTCCCTACTACATCAAAAAGAAACAAATTCGCATATTAGCCGTCATGCATACATCGAGAAAATGGCCAGATACGTTTACAAATCTGCCTTGACGCTTCCCCTTGACTGCCGGAGCAAGACCAAATACTTGCTGCTATAAATTAAAAAAACATTCACTCGCCTGCGTAGAGGGAATTTAACTCCTCCTCATTCAAAGCTCCTGCAGGCCCATCATAAATGATCCGCCCTTCGCTCAGGGCCAGAATTCTCGAACCGAATTCCCGGGCCAGTGTGGGCAAGTGCAGGTTGCACAACAGGGTCACGCCATCTTTATCATTAAGTTCCGCCAACAATTGCATGATCTGCCGTGAAGTGACCGGGTCCAGGCTGGATACCGGCTCATCGGCAAGAATCAACTCCGGTCCCTGCATCAAGGCCCGGGCCAGGCCCACCCTTTGCTGTTGTCCTCCACTAAGATTTTCTGAGCGTTCAGAATATTTTTCGGCAAGGCCCAGCCGATCAAGAACCTGGCCGGAGCGTTCCACATCCTCAGCCGAAAAACAGTTCACCATGGAAGCGATCGATGAAGTCCAGGCCAGACGACCCATCAGGGCATTGATTTGAACCGAGTAGCGGGGGATAAGATTATATTGTTGAAATATCATGCCGATTTTTTTTCTCAATGCCCGCAACCGACTCGGCACAGCACCGGTGACCTCTTCCCCGTCCAGAAAAATCCGGCCCGAGGTGGGCTCCACCAGCCGGTTGATACAACGCATGAGAGTGGATTTTCCGGAACCACTTTTACCCAGCACCACCACAAATTCTCCCGGCTCAACAGAAAAGGAAACCTCTCTTAAAGCACAGGTACCATTATCATAAGTCTTGCACAGCCGGTCTATTTTCAATATGTCGGTCATGGACTCAAATCACCCAGATTCAAGTTTAACAAACGGCCCGCTTCCCGAACCGGATCAAACAACCCATCCAAATCTGTGAACCCACTGATGCCATAAAGTTTTTTGAGAACCTTGCTACCCTGAGGGGACTTCGACACTTTTTTCAGTCCGTCCCGAATTCTCATTTTCAAATCTTCTGAAAGCCCCTTGCGAACAGAAACCGTATCGTTGGGAATCTCCTTGGTATAGGCAATGACATTGATCTTGTCAAACACATCCGGAAATATTTTGGCAACCGCTGACCGGGAACCATCATAGGCCGCCCCGCCATCGACCTCCCCTTTATATATGGAAAGAACCACAGCGTTATGCGACCCGACAAAAACGATTTTTTTAAAAAAATGTTCCGGATCAAACCCTTGCGCCAAAAGAAGGGTTTTGGGATACAAATGCCCCGATGTGGAAGCCGGATCGACAAACGCGAAACGTTTTCCCATCAGTCCGGCGAGATCCTTAATGCCGCTATCCGCCCGAACCATAATCTGGCCCCGGTAAAAAGGACTGCCAAATCTCTGTACCACCAATAAAAGCTCTACCCCATATTTGTCATGTGCCAGGACATAACTGAAGGTAGCCAGCCAGCCGATATCCACCTTCTCAGCACCCATCGCCTCAATGACCGCCGCGTAACTGGTTGCGACAGAGGTTTTAAAATGCAGTCCGGTAACCTTTTGCAAAAGCTCAGCGATTTCCGTGCCGCCCTTCAGGATCACTTGCGCATCTCCAGAAGGCACAAACATCATTCGCAGAGGATTTTGGGCACTCCCCAGCGATTGCGCCTGGGAAGGTAACGGCAAAACGACCCCAAGCAGAAGTAAAATTTGCAATAACTGGGAAATTCCAAATAGGCGGGTAATCAAAGAAGACTCCGATTTAAGTCGAACGCATTATACCATTTTGCCTGACCCGGAAAAAAGGCACAAAAAAAGGGGTGAACCGCAAAGCGGCTCACCCCTTTTAAAAGAACTATGCTTATTTTACAAAGGTGCTACGGATGTATTTAACAACATCCCAGATTTCTTTGTCTTTCAAAGTTTTGCCATGAGCAACCATACCGGTTCCTTTAGAGCCATTTTTGATGATGTGGAACATCTGGCCAGCAGAAACTTTTTTCATGGTAGCCGCACAGGTAAAGTCACGCGGAGCAGGTTTCAGGGCTTTACCCAGTTTCCCAGCGCCATCGCCTTTGGCACCATGACACATTTTACAAGCCATCGGCTTGGCTTTCTTCAAATAAATCGCCTTACCGTTCGCCGCATCCGCTTTAGCGGTCTTATCTTTCTTGGAAATGCCACCCGGAGCCGCTTTGGTTTTCCGCGGTTGTGGGCATTTGCCTGCGAACGCAGAGCTAACTGCAAACAAGCTGAATACAACCATCACACTCAGTATCAAAACCTTTTTCATCTAACAATCTCCTCTTTAATGGTGAATCGTATCGAAACTCAACTAAACTGAACCTAAACTTATCACTCCAACCTTAAAATCGGGTCTAAACTGTCAATTGTTACCGGTCTGGCTCAAGGCACCATTCCCAAAAAAACGTAATATCCCTGAAAAATCAGAGCCTTAAACCGTTGACCTCCGAAATGCTATCATTACGATCTGCATTTGAAAAAAGTGCTGGCATTATAATCCATTCCAATACCCTGTCAACAGAAATTCCCAAGCTAAAAATGCTGGTGGCGGAACCTGGATATTCAGAGGAAATCCATCTTTTCCCCCGGATTTTCGAACCACCGCCAGCCATTTCCCCCCATTTCTCAGAAGGCCTATAATCCATTGAAAAAGCGAAGAATTTTCTGTTTCCAGGAGGCCAAACACCTCCGACTGGAGGCAATTTCTCTTGATAGCCCAGTTCGAATCACGTATGATCCGTACCTGTAGCTAACAACTAAACTGGATTTTCGGGTTTGTAGTTTTGAAAATTCCTGTAGTATCGGTTGTTGCAACAGTGTCCCGGTATGGGGCCGCCAAGTAATCTGTTTTGAGGAGGCCTTCCTCCTCGACCAGCGCACAAAGCCATTATTTTCAAAGGCTTTTGCTTAACAATCCCCTAAAGTATAAGCGTTCCCACCGCTTTTCAACATTGAGAAGTCAGGGGAATTTTTGTCTTTGGGTGGGAGATTTGGGGTGTTTGAATTCACCGAACACACTCAATATCAACAGGTTGCTCAATACTAATGATTCCCGTTGGAGGTGAATGATGAATGTTTTTTTTAAACACCTCAATCCAGATAAGAGAAAACCCAAGTATTTAACAAAACTGGACCAGATTCCCCAATTGACCGAGTCTGAAAAGCGGGAACTGCAAAAGGTTAACGATAAGTTTGTATTCCGCACCAATGATTACTACCAGTCCCTGATCGACTGGAACGACCCCCATGACCCGATCAAACGGATCATCATGCCGGATGTCCAGGAGCTCAACGAATGGGGCGAACTGGATGCCTCCAACGAAGAAAAATACACCAAAGTTCGTGGGCTGGAACACAAATACACCTCCACGGCCCTGCTTTTAGTCAATGAAGTTTGCGCCGCCTACTGCCGGTTCTGTTTTCGCAAACGCCTGTTCATGAACGAAAACGATGAGGTGACCAAAGACATCTCGGAGGGACTGGAGTACATTAAAAATAATAAGGAAATCAATAACGTGCTCTTGACCGGGGGCGATCCTCTAGTCATGTCCACCAGCAAGCTGGAACCCATTATCAAGCAGCTTCGTGAGATCGACCATGTACAGGTTATCCGTATCGGCACCAAGGTTCCGGCGTTCAACCCTTTCAGGATTTTGAACGACCCGTCATTGCTGGAAATGTTCAAAACCTACAGCACAAACGAAAAGAAAATCTACGTCATGGCCCATTTCAATCACCCAAGGGAACTCACCCCGGAAGCTATCGAAGGGCTGAACCTGCTGATGAAATCCGGAGTTTCCCTGGTAAATCAGACCCCATTGGTGAAGGGTGTCAACGATGACCCTGAAGTACTTGCGGAATTGTTTTCCAAACTTTCTTACATTGGCGTTCCGCCGTATTATGTTTTTCTGTGCCGCCCCACCCTGGGAAATGAAACCTATTCTGTACCGATTGAGCGTGGCTATGAAATATTTGAAAAGTCCCGGACCCTTTGCTCAGGCCTGGCCAAACGGGCCCGCCTGGTCATGTCGCATGAATCGGGAAAAATTGAAGTGCTTGGAATGAGCGAAGACCAGATATTCTTCAAATTTCTCCGGGCCGCAAATAAAACTGACAATGCCCGGTTCCTGGCCTTTTTCAGAAACCCCGAGGCCTGCTGGTTCGATGATTATCAGGAAGCATCGGATGAATTTTCCCTGTTTTCCCAAACTACCGTTAAAGCCGGGTGCCCCTGAAACAAAAAGTCCGCGACCTGCCTCATATATAAAACCTGAATCGAAACCCTCTATTCATTTCCTCAAATGGATATCGCTCTATTCCTTCTGTTTATACTAGGCTTTCTGAGTGCAGGAAGAATCTTCACCCGAAAAATCTGGGACTTGAAGTTTTCCGGTCCTGCCGAAGCGTTTGTCTTTTCCTCAGCGTTAGGTTCTATCATCACTTCGGTGATGGTAGCCGGTTTGGCCTTTATCGGTCAGGTCTCCGCATTAACGTGCTGGGGGGTATTGGCAATCCTGCTTTTTTCCGGAATAGGCTCTCTGAGAGAGTACAAACAATGGAAACTCACAGCAGGGTTGGCAGTTTTTTTTCCTTTATCCCCATTAAAGACTGCTGTCCAAATCATTTTAGCGGTTCTTGTTCTGCTGGCATTAAGTCTCGCGTTGGCTCCGGCATTTGGTACGGATGCCCTGGTTTACCACCTTGCAGTACCCAAAGCATTCCTTGAGGCAGGCGGCATCGTCAACCTGCCAAACAACGTTTATTCATTTTACCCACAGCATATGGAAATGCTGTACCTGTTCGCCCTGGCATTGGGAACGGACCATTTAGCCCAGTTGACAGGATTGGGAATCGTCTTTCTGCTTCTCATCGCCCTGCACCAGAATTACCGGGGAACGTACGCACTTCTGGTTCCGGCGGTCTTTCTTTCGACTCCTGTTTTTTTCAACGTTGCCTACTCGGCCTATGTTGATCTGCAAGCCGCGGCTTATATCTTCCTGTCCTTCTACGCCTGGGAAAACTGGCAGACCCGAAAACAAACCGGCTGGTTTTACCTGATGACCGTGTTCGTGGGAACGGCTGTAGCCACCAAACTCACCGCCATAATCGCCCTGCCAATCGCCTTGCTCGGTGTTGCCCTGCAAGGTAGGACACAGCCAAATAAAACTTTGGGCCAATGCTTCATCCTCGTGCTGGGTGCCCTGCTTTTTATTCTTCCCTGGTGGGGAAAAAACTATTTTTTCACCGGAAATCCTCTCGCCCCTTTTTTCATGCAGATTTTTGGGGGGGAGCAGAGTATGAACTGGGATATCACCCGGTCCCTGCAACAGATTCAATACTACTCTTCCTACGGGATGGGGCACGGGATTCTGGACTTTTTATTGTTACCGATCAACCTGACGTTTTTCGGACAGCCTCA
>Ga0209658_1000141_pt1 | contig 59926 bp, 55 predicted proteins | sample SaaInlV_150m_DNA_6_FD_184656 | JGI IMG/M metagenome (GOLD analysis project Ga0209658, IMG submission 184656) | Marine microbial communities from expanding oxygen minimum zones in the Saanich Inlet - SI037_S4LV_150m_DNA (SPAdes) (version 2) | ecosystem: Environmental > Aquatic > Marine >...
CTTGGTTGTGTGGTAGGTTGTCCGGATGGTTGTCCGGATGGTTGTCCGCTTGGTTGTGTGGTAGGTTGTCCGCTTGGTTGTGTGGTAGGTTGTCCGCTTGGTTGTGTGGTAGGTTGTCCGCTTGGTTCAAGTGATAACATATTTTTCCACCATGCTAATGTATTACTACCACTTTCCGCTGAAATTATATCAGGTAAACCATCACCATTTACATCAACTGAATATACCTGATATACTGTATCAGCACTTGTGGTAATCACATGATGTGAAAAACTTTGAGAACCATCATTTTCAAACCACCCGATTTCATTATTACGTCTCGCACAATATACTATATCTATATCCCCATCATTATCCATATCCATTCCATATACGTTCTCTGGACCATCTATTGTTGTTGATAATACATGTTCCGTAAAACTTCCTGAACCATTATTTTCCCACCAAGAAACAGTATCAATACTATATGCCGTTGTCAATATATCTGAATATCCATCTCCATTTACATCTATAACATAGGCACCTCGTGTTCCAGTTGCTGAACTTGTTAACACATGTTTTGTGAAACTTAGAGAACCTGTATTTTCCCACCAAGATATTGTATTATCTCTACTGGATACACCTATTATATCAATATCATTATCACTATCAATATCTGCTGCATATACGTATCGTGCTCCATCTGCTTGATTTGTAATCACTTGTTTTGTAAAACTTTCATAACCATTATTTACCCACAATGCTATGGTATCATCACGATATGATGCAGATAATATATCTATATCACCATCCCCATCAATATCAATAGCAAATACCCAACGTGCACTATCTTCTCCTGTAGATAATACATGTTCTGTAAAACTTTCAGAACCATTGTTTTCCCACCAAGATATTTTATCGTCTGATTTTGACGCCGATAATACATCTATGTCTCCGTCACTATCTACATCAATGGCATACACACAATTTGCTTGACTTGCACCCGTAGTTATCACATATTTCGTAAAATTTTCATCACCATCATTTTTCCACCAAGCGATTTCATTCGTATTTGTTGATGCAGATAATAAGTCAACATATCCATCACCATCTATATCAATCGCATATACACTTCTAATATTAGTTGCTGTATTTGTTGCGTCTGATACTACATATTTATATGTATCTGTGAAATAATCAGCAGCAGTATTTAATTCTCTACTATATGCTTTCGCTATTGTTTGTCTAAAAAATAGGTTACATAATAAAAATATTATAGTTATTATCATCCATTTGTATATTACATTAAAATATATACAAATTTTTATATCAAATTTTTCTAATATTGAGAACTTTGCAAAACAAATCAATAAAAAACAGGGCGTCCCCTGGGATTGTTTTCTAAATTACAGATTTTCGCACAATCTACAGACAAGCTATGAGACTACACTTGATAAAACTCAACCTATATGATAATTTTGTTTTATCCTCTATTTTACGAGTAGTACATCCAAACAAATCGTCATGCATCATCTACATTCAACATTATCCACTGACGAGGAATAACCTTGTACTCAGTTAAACTTGGTCGAGACTATCTTCTTGTCAAACCGGGCAAAGGGAGAGATCAGCTCCACATAAGGGTTTATCTGCGTACGACCGGTTAAGGTAATATGCGTTTAACAAGTTGACAACAGAGTCACATTGAATTTCAATTACACAGGTGCCGTAATAGGAGTCCCTGTGTCTAACTTTACAAATACCACTGAGCCAAGTTAGAAGCTCTCTATTCGTTTACTACCAAATAAGTTTTCAATTTTTCTTTACTTTACTACTGTTTCGCGTTCTCCGAATACTTATTATTGTGAGTGAGATGCTATCCCTACCACAATAAAAAACAGGGCGTCCCCTGGGATTGTTTTCTGAGTTACAGATTTCGCACAATCTACAGACAAGCTATGAGACCACACTTGATAAAACTCAACCTTACTCGGCATTATTGCTTTATCCTTTATACGAGTAGTACAATCCAAACAAATCGCAGCATCATCTACATTCAACATTATCCACTGACGAGGAATAACCAATTCTCTTCGGAATTGTAGTTAAACTTGGTCGAGACTATCTTCTTGTCAAACCGGGCAAAGGGAGAGATCAGCTCCACATAAGGGTTTATCCGCAGTTCTCCGGTTAAGGCTACTATGCATTTAACAAGTTGACAACAGAGTCATATTCAATTTCAATTACACAGGTTTTCATTACTCGACCTGTGTCTAACTTTACAAATACCACTGAGCCAAGTTAGAAGCTCTCTATTCGTTTACTACCAAATAAGTTTTCAATTTTTCTATTACTTTATCACTGTTTCGCGTTCTCCTAATACTTATTACTTCGGTATGTGTTCTCATATAATGAGAACACATACATTTTATAAAAAAACAGGGCGTCCCCTGGGATTGTTTTCTGAGTTACAGATTCCGCACAATCTACAGACAAGCTATGAGACCACACTTGATAATTATTTAATTATATATTGCCGGTAAACGGAGTCATAAATTTAAATTTATCCTTATACGAGTAGTACAATCCAAACAAATCATGTGCATCATATCCATTCAACATTATCCACTGACGACTTATAATGTATGACCATAAGGTGGTGCGTACTGACCTTATTATAAGGTGGTCGTGACTGACCTTACGGTCATACATTATAAGGTGGTCGAGACTATCTTCTTGTCAAACCGGGCAAAGGGAGTGATCGGCTCCACATAAGGGTTTATCCGCAGTTCTCCGGTTAAGGGTAATATGCGTTTAACAAGTTGACAACAGAGTCACGTTGAGTTTCAATTACACAGGTGCCGTAATAGGAGTCCCTGTGTCTAACTTTACATATTTATTAGTTGATAGTTTGCGCGCTGATACATAATAGTATCAACTAACAATTAGTTTGCTTGACCGACGATACTTCGGCACTATCAACAACCACTATCGAGCCAAGTTAGAAGCTCTCTATTCGTTTACTACCAAATAAGTTTTCAATTTTTCGTTTACTTTACTACTGTTTTGCGTTCTCCGAATACTTATTACTTCGGTATGCGTTCTCATTATATGAAAAATTGAATACTTTTTCATATAAAATATAATAGCATCTACTAACCGACTATAATAGTCAATTATTACAATGAATAAACGTGCTTCCGCAGTAGGAGTAAGGTGTGTGTTTTGCAACAGTCTATCTCATAAAATGGATAACTGCAATAGCACCTTCAATGGTAATCGAAAGTCACTCGACAAAGGTTGGTTCTTTTTGATGGACGGTGGATGTCCTAATTTTGAATATCTTGCCGCAAATGAGTTACGATATATTGCGTATCATTACGCAGCATACGAGGGGGCGATTCACGACTGGAATCAGAAAAACACTCAACAATACAACCGCAAATTTAAGTTCCGTCCGGTCGACCTCTCGCTTTCAAAAGCGCAACTCATTAAAGAACTTTCTAGAAGGTGGGAGGGGTTTCAGCCAGTGCGCGACCTGTATCAAACCAAACCTGTACCGACGGAAGACGACGACTGTCCTATTTGTTTAGAATGTACTACAACATCATACAAATGGGTGTACACCATTTCATCTTGGGTAAAATGTGAAGACAAAGTCACTACGGAGTGTAAGCATTCCTTTTGTAAAAAGTGCTGGACCAGTCATACTGAAAAGAATCGCCGCTACGATTATAGTGCTACGGGTAATCATCATTCTGCCCCTAACTTGTGTGTGAATTGTCCGATGTGCCGTCATAAAATTGCTGTAAATTAAATAAACAACTAACCAGGTAAGTCAAAAAATGAACTCAAGTTCGTTTTTTCTCGTGTAAATACAAAATACTCCAAAATTTTTTATATTTTATATATAAAATTGAATACTTTTTCATATAAAATATAATAGCATCTACTATCAGACTATAATAGTCAATTATTACAATGAATAAACGTAACGCAGTAAGAGCAAGGTGTGAGTTTTGCAACAGTCTATCTCATAAGAAGGAACACTGTAATAGCACATTCAATGGCAGACGAGAACATCTCGATAAAGGTTGGGACTTTATGATGCATACTGGATGTCCGAAGTTCAATATGATTCCCGTGAATGAGTTGCGATATATTGCGTGGCATTATGCGGCATACGAGGGGGTAATTCACGACTGGAGAGAAAAAACTACACAACAATATAACCGTAAGTTTAAGTTCCGTCCAGTCGACCTCACGCTTTCAAAAACACAACTTATTAAAGAACTCACCAGAAGATGGGAGGGGTTTCAACATGTGCGTGAATTGGGTAAAAACAAACCCGAACCAACCGATGATGACGACTGTCCGATTTGTTTAGATTGTACTACAACATCATACGAATGGTCGTACAACATTTCTAACTGGGTAAAATGTGAAGACAAAGTCACTACAGAATGTAAGCATTCCTTTTGTAAAAAGTGCTGGACTACTCTTCTCGAAAAAAGCAACGACAACTATCATTATTGGGATTATGATAAATATAAGGTAAATATATGTGTGTCTTGTCCGATGTGCCGACATCAAATTACACATCAAATTACTGTAAAATAAATAAACAACTAACCAGGTAAGTCAAAAACGAACAAGTTCGTTTTTTTCTTGTGTACTACGAGAACCTATCAAACTATTGTTTTTCCATAGTTTCTAATCCATACAATTACGTCCATCCTCATAACAATGAACGTTATGTAGCGTCCAATTACCTGGTATAGCATAAGCACATGTCTTTTCAATGCCTAATTGATTTTCACCTAACACTAAACGCATAAACCCGAGTTCTCCCCAATAACTACCCCATGAGTTACGGATTATCCAGTATTGTTTATCAATATTCGCATCATATCCCCATCCGACTACCGAAATAATATGGTTTATTGTCTTTAATTTTTTGGGAACATCCAGAACACCACCATTATAATCATCTATTTCAGCCGCATTAATACCACACGCAATAGGTCCATTCTTATATATTTCTGCCATCATATTATTACTACCACGAACTGCTCCATAACTTGCTACTGTAGCGTTTGGGTAATATAAAATAGGGTTGCATACACCTCCTCGGTTACTAAATGTATCGCATGTTCTACAAATGTTATTTGGAGTACAAATAAAATCTTGTTTATTTTTACACGCATCCTCGTTTGAGTCGGAACTACATGCTTGATATACCATACAATCCTCATATGGAATTGAACCATACTCGTGAATTGCCTTATATGTAGCTAAGTGGTCTCCTCCATTACATGAACCACCCATCTGACAATTCAATATGAACTGAATACTCAAATTTATATCAGGCCACGCAGCTTTTCGCATTATTTTTATTCTATCTGCTAAAGAGCTAACACTACCATGAGCCCAGCAGCTCCCGCAATATACGGGTATGTGTTGATTCAGACTTTTCGTTAAATAATTCACACCCTCTACATTAGACCATGTAAATGATTGGGGTAATTCGGTATCCATACTATGCGTTACTTGATATGGCTCCATATCTACTGTAGGCACATATTCATTCATTCTGGCAGTAACGCCCGTCATGAGAAACAAAAACGATAAAAACATTTTATATATACAATACATTTTTTATCTAACAATATAGTAGATTATGGAAGAACCTACAAACATCTTTTACAAAATATTTGAAATAATGGACCATTATGAGAACATATTAGATAATAGTTCATATGAAGGCGATGATAAATATACAGAAGGTGACGATTTCTTTGCGTTTTTGTTTAAAAATATGAAGAAACAAGAAGCCCCACCCCAAAAAGAGCCCGATACAGAACAAAACCCGGATAAAGAACCCGACCCAGTCCCAGATAAAGAAATACCTTCCGAAACTGAGTCAAAAGTTGATAAAAATCCGGTTATCAGAGCATATATTAGAAAATGTTATAAGAAAATTGTTCTTAAATGCCATCCCGATAAAAATAAATCAACACATAACGCAGAAAATATCTTCATTAAATGCCACGACTATTATGATAATGAGTTTTTGATTGGATTATTATACATTTTCTATTTATACAAGATTTTACCTCCCGCACCATTAAATAATACATCTCCTACAGAACCCGATGAGGATTCAGCCATTCTTATTGACCGAATATTTAAAGAAATACGATTGATACAAGATAAACTCGCACAATATGACTCTCAAATGAAAACACAAGCAGAATCGTCTTAAATATTTCTGCAAACAATATAATATCTTATATTTATATATTATATTGAAAAATGCCTTCAAAAGAACAAAAGAAACTCGATAAACGAGAACAAAACGAACTGAATAGACTCGCCGAACATCAAACATATATGGAAGAACTGGAATGGGAAAAAGGTACCGATAAACGCGGCATTGAACGTAAACAACAACAAAATGACAAGCAATTAGAGAAACTACGACGTAAACAAGAACGTCAAGAACTATTGGAGGAAGAAGGGTAGTTATACTATTAAATAATTTTACGTTAAATAATTAAAACAAGTAAAATAAGTGCGAAAAAGAATTGGCTGAGAATTTTGAAAATGGACATAAAATAAATGTCCAAAATCAACTTTGTCGATATAGAATTAATTTCAGAATTGTTGAAAATGGCATTTTAGACCATAATGCTGTATTTTCAAGTGATTGTTGTAAAAAGTTGTTACCATAAAAAAATTAAGTATATTACGCTAAATTGACTTAGAAACTTTTATGTTTACATAATATAGCAACTTGTTAACATTTAGTAAACAATATGATAACTGATAAATTGCCTGTAGTAAATTCTAAATTTTTTTGTTCTAAGTGTGACTATTATACTAACAAAACCAGTAGTTATAATAAGCACTTAACCACGAACAAACACATTGAAGCAACTAACGAAAATGTTGCCACTGATACATTTGAATGTAATCTGTGTAATAAAGTATATAAATCACGAGTAGGTTTATGGAAGCATAAAAAGTCATGTAAAGAAACCGCAGATACATCCTCTATTCCCAATAATATGTCAAGTATAATAGAAAATCCATCATTAGTTATAGAGTTGTTGAAGCAGAATCAAGAATTCAAAGACCTTATATTAGAAGAACGTCGCGAATTTCAAAAGATAATTACCGACCAAAGCGCAAAAATGATGGAATTGGCGGGTAATATGGGTGGAAATAACCATCATAATAATAACACCACCAATACGAATAGCCATAATAAGTTCAATTTAAATGTTTTCCTCAACGAGAAATGTAAAGATGCCATGAGTTTGAAGGATTTTGTAAAAAACTTGGAAATCACCATGGAAGAGTTCATCGAAACCGGAGAAATCGGGTTTGTTGATGGATTATCACAGGTTATGATACAACGAATCGGTGATATGGATATTCATGAACGACCTATTCACTGTACGGACCTCAAACGAGAGACAGTTTACATCAAGGACGCAGAAAAATGGGAAAAAGACGCAAATAAAGAGAAATTCAGGAAGGCAGTTAAAGGTGTTGCGTATAAAAATGAACGAATGCGTCCAAAATGGTACGCAGAAGCCCCCAATGTAGACATTCTTGGTTCGGAAAACTGTGAAAAATTCTTCAAATATTCAGCTGCGGCGTTAGGTGGCTATGGAACAGAGGAAAATAGGGCATTTGAAGACAAAATAATGAAAAATGTTCTTAAAGAAGTTACTATTGATAAGCAAATGAAGATTGAATAATATTGTTACGACGTAAACACGAGAACGTTAAGCACTTGAAAAAATTGAAAAACTTTATTTTATATATTTTGTAACAACCTTAATATTCTAATAGAATAAACCACATCATAATATGCAGTACGTACCACCCTCCAAATTGAGGGAAGATGATACAGCCGTCCAAGATATTCTCGATACGGTATCAAGCTTTCATACTCCGTATATGGCTCCTGATACTGCTGGTATTGACAGATTCTGGTTGAATCTTGGATGTGAAATATACAATTTGAGACGTTGGTCTTTCTATTGCGAAGATATATTGCAAAGACCTTTCGGTTATTCGTCTAAACACTGTAAATACGTTAATTTTGAGGATGATTTAGACCATCTACGCGGTCATCTCGACACAATGGTATCTAATTCTTATCCAGGAAATCAACATATGATTAACAATGTAGCGATTACCGAGGTATTTTATAACAATCGTACTATTACAGAGTATCCGATTCGTTATGTTTTCCAAAAGCGTAAGATTACCGCAGATGAGAAATTATATATTCTGGAATTCTTGAGTCGGTTGAATGAATGCCTGGACTTTCTGATTACTAATTTGGATAAGATTGGAACGAAACAATGTTCTGATGCCAGAAAGGCAGCATTGCGGAGGATTAACAAGATGAAAAACAGATTGAGTAAACATAATATTGTTAGCGAAATTGAAATGTAACTTAGTTAAATAATTTGAAAGACATATGTCTTTTTTATAGGTGTATAGGTGGAAATAAGCAAATGAAGATATAATATTGTATATGATATTATACACTACAATATTATGTTATATTATATTATTTCTTGTTACGACGGGTAGTCTTGTTTTTTTTAGTTTTTCTTCCATTATTTGATTTTGATTTGGATGTTTTTATATTCTTTCCCTTTTTACGAGAACGTTTTTGTGTTTTACCATAGCCAACCATTATTGGTTGTTGAATGGGTGGTTGAGCTATTTTCTCCATTTCAGTAACGTCCATTCCAGTTTTCATAGTGGGAAAAACTGTTTCTGGTTCCTCACTACCAATAACAATCCTCATGAACGCATCATATCCACCAGGTAAAGCCACATTATTACCCAGTGTTTTTACAAAATCAGATAAAATTCCATAATCATATATATTGAAACCATTAAAATAAGTCAAAGGTAATAAAGTAGTATACATTGTATAGGCTTTTATTTCATTATTTCCACAAATAACCATCAAATATGCTTTCAATAAATCATCTTCTGTAGTGAATGATGAATCTATAAGATGGTTCATTAATATCAAGAAATCATCATTATTTAGCAATTCAGGCTTGTTTTTTATTTTTCTTATTAAATCAAGACCCTCCTCTATTTCGTCTGAACCAAGTAAATATATATCTCCTGTATCAGGCTGTTCTATATTAATCAACTTTTGTTCGAAATAAGTCAATAAATCGTTTAATGTATAAGGAGACATCGTTGGTGGTTCTAACTCAGATGTAACAAACCGGTCAAATGATATTTTTTCAGCTGTAAAATAGTTTATTTCATTGGGGATATTTTGATTATAAGGAAATATGACTTTAACAGAGGTTGGTGAAAAATATTGAGATGTAATTGGATGTATTTCTGTTCCCATATCTTCAGATGAATACAATATATCTTGGGGAAACCACTTTGTAAGTTCTTTGTTAAATTCATCTATTTCCATAGACGTATTTATACTCAGAATTGCTTTTTTGCAATCTCCAGATAAATAGGTATACAAATTTTGAATATAGTTTTTTACATTGTCAGAACAAGCGACATTATTACCATACATATTAAACGTTAAAATACCACCAAAATTATTTAACTTGGTAAGATAATTATCAATGTGATTTAATAAATTTTGTTTATTGGATTCATTTTCAAATGTATTCTGTTTACTACCACCTATTTGTTTCTTACTTCCCGCACCTGCTGATTGAAAATTTGTAGGATAATAATAGTAAATAGAGGTTTGATTGAATTTTTTAGGTTTTGTTTTTAATTCCTTTTTTGCTGATTTTATTACGGTTTTTTTACCCTTAACATTCTTACCAACACCTCCTTTTTGCTTAGCCATATGAAATTCATCTTTACAGTCAATCATACCTTTTTTACAAATTTCTCTATGTATGACATCTACTTTATTTTTAATGCATCTATCACGTAAATAACTATCATTTGTAAACACGCAATCACCACTACTCGCAAAAACCGCATGCATTAAATCGCCCAATAATTTACATAAAATAAAACGCTTTCCATGTGTTACAAATTTGCGGTCTTCAAATTTTGTCGCATTCGCTATAAAAAATTTTGCTTTAGCTTCATTTCCCTCTAAGTATGGAAATTGTGACTCTTCGGGTTCATATTCACCTTTATTAGGGGTAATCTTAATATTAAAATTATCATCTGGCGTCTTTACATTAAGAACCAAATAATTCCATTTTTGAATTTTTTTGTAATTCATTGTAATAGTTGTATCTGTAAAACCGTATTTTGTCAAATCAACTGGTGTATTCAATAATCCATTTGTAGTTAAAAATGTATTCAAATTTCTTGCTACTTCTGGTTTTGTATAACTTCTGGACGCAGGGTCAAAATAATAAGACGGTGTAATTTTATCAGAAATACCTATTTTTTTACCAGAATATGTATCATGTATAGTATAATTGACTGAATGTAATTGAATGGGCTTTACTCTTGACGCTTTTGGTATTTTTATAGGATTAAAATATGTTGCGTCTGCGTATTCGTCCATTTGTACTTCTTCAGCAGCAAGTTCTTCGGTTAATATTTCACTTAAACATTGTTGAAATAATTTATTTTGATTCAATAGTTTGATAGTATCTGCGTCATGAAGTATATCTTCGCGGTTTAAATCATAATTCCACCATTGTAAATCTTCATTATCATAATCAATTTGATAATTCAAACTCATTCAATAATATATATATATAAGTATAAATATTATTTACATACTGTAAGCATTTACAGTAGATTTTAATTTTCGTGTTTTACTGGGGGATTTACTTTTTGTATTCGTTTTGCGTAAAGATGGTGATTTTCCTACATACGTTTTCTTCATATAATAGTATTCTTCATCTATTTTGTTACCTAACAGAAATTCTTTAAACCCATATTTCTTGTAATAATCAAGTAAAAACAAGGGGTCACCATGTTCTGGTGATTTTTCCACATATAAATACAAACCATTTACTTTTTTGTATTGGTTCATTAACGTATTTGTGATATATTTATCAATTAAATTCATTGTTTGTTTTACTGGACTTGCTGTTTGTTCTAAAATTCGCTTTGAACGGCATACTTCATTTAACCACGGTTGTTGGTTTGCCAATACATCTTGAGTACTCATTTGAATAGTGGCAGATCCGCCATCTATAAATTCATTATAATCTACAACACCTTCTTCATATCCTAACGTTAACGCTACTGCTACTGTTTTTTCTTTGGTTGAAGTAAACAAATCATACAAACGTTCGCTGTTTTCATTATTTTCGTTCTCATCTTTAAAGCATATTTTCTGCATGTTTGCCACTAAATCAGCCAATTCATTCAAGTTGATTCGTTCAGGTAACAAATCGCATACATACCCGGGTAAACACAGCCTGGATGCGTTTTTTTTCGAGCGGTTAATAATGTATATTGCGGAATAATATGTAGGATTACTCATTTATATTACATAGACAAAAAAGAATTGGACTAATGTTATTTGATAATGTTTGAAGATAAAACTAACTTTCTATTTGTATATAATATACAAATGGAAGTAAAAAAGGGCAAATATACATTTTTTATAACTAATAATATTGAAACATGGAATGGTGTTATAACCGGAATTAATTATAAAATCGGTGGAAATATCCGCGATTGTGTTAATATTTCGGTTCAATTTGATAACAATGTGGCAGTGTCGGCTTCTATTCCACACGCAATGTATGACGAAGAATGCTCTCTTTATGAGCCACTTGGTAGAGGTGAAGGTTCTATTATTATGATAAAAACACTTTTAACGCATATTAAAAGTTTGCATCCAGAACTGAAAAAAATTAGATTTGATGATATGTCTTCAATTGAATGCGCTACTGACGAAGACCTGGAAAAAAATCGGTCAAGACCAATCAAAAAAGGAACCAATTTAGTTCCATTGCCATTATACTATTTGTCAATTGCATACAATGGTGAATCTTGGTATGAAAAATATTTTCGGGCGGTCCAAGAAGATACTACAAAACAAAATGCTTACCGCGTTCGTGTTAATAAAATGTTAAATGATATAACTGAAAAACCAACAGAATATATTGATTTTCTTAAAATTACAAAAGTCCCAATGAATATTCGTGTGGAACTTGAAAACTTTTACACAAACTCTAACACTTATTCTGAGTTCTTTCATTTAATCCCAAAACAAGACAGATGCCGTCTGTTAAGACCATGGATAAAAGAGTTTATGAACTATTATTTGAAGGGAGTATTTTCAAACTTTGATTGGGAAATACAACTCTCAAATATTAGAGGCGGCTCTTTATCAAAAACAAGAAAAAAACAACATAAAAGTGAAAAAAAATATTATTGTCCTAACGGTTTCAACCGAAATATGAATTATCTGAAAGACATCGGTGCCAATGTACTGTGAAAATTCGGCGTTTGAAAATGAATACCATTTATAAGAATACTAAAAAGATATGATATAATTTAAATAATTTTACGCTAAATAATTAAAACAAGTAAAATAAGTACGAAAAAGAATTGGCTGAGAATTTTGAAAATGGACATAAAATAAATGTCCAAAACCAACTTTATCGAGATGGACTTATTTCCGGAATTGTTTAAAATAGCATTTTAGACCATAATGCTGTTATTTTCATTTTTTATAGTAAAAAGTTGTTACCATAAAAAATAAAGTATATTATTCGGGTAATGATTTAGAGAAAAATATGTAATCATAGTATAGATTCAAAAAGATGACAATAAATTCTCAAAATTCTTCATTAAAATATAATTGTGAAAGTTGTTACTATTCTACTAATAGTAAAGGTGATTTTAATAAACATATTTTATCTGCAAAACATACAAAGATGACAAAAGGTGACATTGAATCGACCAAAATTCTTAGTTGCACATGTGGCAAAGAATTCAAATATCGTCAAGGGTTATCAAGACATCGAAAGAATTGTACTCATAACTCAACACAAGAAAGTACAGATACGGATAAAGACGACAAGTACGATATGTTATCAAACACAATAATGTTATTAGTCAATGAAAACCGTGAATTCAAACAATTGTTGGTAGAACAAAACACAAAGATGATGGAAATGGCTGGAAATATGGGCGGACATAACCACCATAATACCAATACTACCAATACAAACAGTCATAATAAGTTCAATTTAAATGTATTCCTGAACGAACAATGTAAAGATGCGATGACGTTAAAAGATTTCGTAAAAAGCATGGAAATCTCCATGGAAGAGTTCATAGAAACTGGCGAAATCGGGTTTGTTGATGGATTATCACAAGTATTGATTCAACGAATCGGTGATATGGATATTCATGACCGACCTATCCATTGTACGGACCTAAAACGAGAGACAGTCTACATTAAAGATGCCGAAAAATGGGAAAAGGACTCAAATAAAGAGAAATTCAGGAAGGCAATTAAGGGAGTAGCCTATAAAAATGAACGAATGCGTCCAAAATGGTATGCTGAAGCCCCTAATGTGGATATTCTTGGTTCGGAAAACTGTGAAAAGTTCTTCAAATACTCGGCAGCGGCGTTAGGTGGATATGGAACAGAGGAAAATAGGGTATTTGAAAACAAAATAATGAAAAATGTCATGAAAGAAGTGACTATAGATAAGCAAATGAAAATAGAATAAAATTGATAAAACAATTAACAATGAATTATTTGTAAAGACCATTGTTAATCATGAATTACTATGACACCATCTCTAATTGGAGCCAATATATAAATAATGATGCCATAAAACCCGTAGTCAATTTCTGTATTACAAATTTCGGCATATATTTATTATGGGTAGTCATGCATTATGTAGCATCGCATATGTATGTATATTGGTGTGTTCCAGCTACAATTGTAGGTATTATTATGTCTCCATTTTTAGTACCAGCCCCTCATTGTTATGGGCTACGATGGGCGATTTATCACGGTGGAAATAGCATTATAGCTATGTGGACGATTATAGGTATCTGGTTAATCGGACGTATATTGCCGTTAAAAACTGACTAACATAAATAACACATTTGAAAAACATAAATAAAAAAGATACCAATAATAACGTCTTTTTTTATGTATATATTATAACTGACAGATGCCAAAAACAAAGAAGCTTCAACAATCTAATAAGGGTAAAAAGAGAAGAAGTAGAAGAAGTAAATCTCAAATAGGTGGTAATTTAAATACAAAGTTTTTAAAAGCAATAGAGGAAGATGATTTACCTTATATTAAAGAAAATATTGTAAATATCACAGACCTTAGTTTTGAAAATAGTAGTGGAAATACACCTTTAGAGATAGCCGTAACCAGATACAATGACTTAAATCCGACTGAATTTACGGGTGATGATGAAGCAAAATTAGAATTATATAACATTCGTACTCAGATTATAGAACTATTATTAAAAAGTGGTGTTAATGGAGATAATATAGTAATACCCAGAATTAATTTTGATGGAACAGACCTTCAAAATGTTGACTTAAAAGGTGCTGATTTAACTGGAGCTACTTTAGAAAATGCGAATTTAGATGGAGCAAACTTAGAAAATGCGAATTTAAGTTACGTTGACCTCCAAGATGCCACTATTCGAAACGCAAATTTAACAAAAACAAAATTTATTGGGGCGAACTTGGATGGTACAAATATTAATGGTTCAAATACAACTGAAACTGATTTTACGGGTACTTTATACGACCAACAAACAACGGATAATGTATTCCGTACCACAACTGACTTACCTCAAACACCGGATAATGTGTTCCGTACCACAACTGACTTACCTCAAACATCTGAGAATTCAGAGGTTGATGAAAGTCAGATTAGTGATATTGAAGTAGACCCTTCTGATGAGAATAATATAAGTGGTATGAGTGAGAATGATGATTCTTTTGACATATCAGTAGGTCCTCAAACACCACCTTATTCACCACCGCGCGGTAATAACAATAATTTATTATTAAACTTAATGGATTCATATCGTGCGAACAATTATCAATCAAATGATGAAAATCAGTCACGGGGTCGTATGAGTTTATCCGAGTTAGAAACGGAAGAAGAACGCAACGAACGATTACTGGGTGAACGAAACGAAAAAAAACAAAAATATCTTGAACGTCCCGAAATAACATTAAATATGAACGAAACAAAACCATTTGAGAAGGTTGGATTATCTGGTTATAATGCGTTTACGATGGAAGATATTAGTTTTTGCGATTATATTACAGAAACACCTGACAATGTCATTTTTATTTACAACCAACAAGTTGGATTGCTTGATAAACAAAATATTAGAACACTTATCACAACTAAAACATTGGATGAAACAAAGATTGTGTATGAATGTAAAGAATTATCCGAAGCGTTTGTACCACATGAAGAGAACATTGTCAGTGGTCCCATGTTAAACATGCGTATTTTAGCTATAAACGGATTAACAGTACCATTAAACGAATTAGATGCGGTTGTTAATGGAAAACATCAAATATTTGTTATAGAAACGAATAATGATAAAAAAACGATTCCGATTGCGTCATTACCTACTCGGTTAGCAATGGGAGATGCCGAAAGCGGACAAGCAGTTGTTAGTGCGGACCATTGTCAAGCAGAAGTGTCTATTCAGATTGGTAAATTAAGTTATATTGAGAACCAATTATTATTGAAACAATGTGACAAAAAAGGTGGTAAAAAGAAGAAAACTCGTCGTAAAAAACAGAAAAAATCAAAACGTTCCCGTAAAAACAAGAAGAATAAGAAAATAAACACAAAGAAATAAATTCAGTTAACAATTTTCAAAGTAATATTGAGAACATTGACATAAAAATATCAATACATATAGAATACAAGGTTCTATATGTACGAAATAGTGGTTGCGTGTAATGAACGAATGGTAATTGGAAAGGATAATACGATTCCTTGGAGAGTAAAGGAGGATTTGAAATTGTTTCAACAACTAACTACCAATCATATTGTAGTAATGGGACGTAAAACGTATGAATCCCTACCCATAAAACCATTAAAAAATCGATATAATGTTGTTTTAACATCAAATCCGGATAAATATGTAAGTAAACATGAGAACCTTGTATTTACAAATATGGAAAATATGTCAAATATTATCAAGAATCAAACCAAAAAATGGGGAGAACAAGTGTTTATTATAGGCGGAAGTGATATATATCGTCATTTTTTAGATAAATGTAGTAAGTTACATATTACTGTAGTTGATAAAGAAGTAGATGGAGATACATATTTCCCATGTACGTTATATGAGTTAACGAAAAAATACGGATTTAATCTTATACAGTCCAACCATAAAGTATTGTCTAAAACAGATACCGTTTTATTTCAGTATCACACATATTCGCGCTGAAATTAAATTTGTATAATTTGTATGTTTTTTTGCCCCAAAAAATAGGGAACTAACTCGTCATTTCGGTAATTATTAATGTATCTTATTTCACTAATTCCAGATGCTATTAATAATCTACAGCAAATCAGACAAGGATAATGTGTGATGTATGCTATACTTTCGTTACATGAAACCCCCCGCTTAGCACAATCACACAATGCGTTTTGCTCGGCATGAAGAGTGGCTTGTTCGTGATCGTCTCGAACTATACTTTGATGGGTACATCCAGGTAAAAACCCATTATATCCTTGACTGATAATACGATTGTCTTTTACTAATAAACATCCTACTTTTAATCGGTCACATGGAGAACGTTTCGAAGTAACTTGAACTATCTCTTTAAAATACGTATCCCAATCTGGTCTTGACATGATTGTAATAATATACACATGATTTTTTATATTTCTATGTATTCATATCATATTGTTGAGAACAAGGACAATATTTCTATTTTTTTGGGATTATTATCATCAAAATACCATTTTTTCTTCTTGAAATCCCATTTACATCCAAATTGTTTTGCTTCATCTTTTCGCTCATACGGAATTTGTAAAAAAACCTTTTTGGGTTTACTGCTATACGGACAATCCATATGTCCGATTGCTTCATTCGCAAGTCGGTCGGCATTTTCATTCCCATATGAGTGTATATCAGTATTCGTTGTATGAGCCATTATATGAAGAAATCGTACATTTGGTATATTTTTATATAAATCATATGCTATCTTAACCATTTCTTTGTTAGGTATATCGTCTTTCCATTCTTTCTTTTCACATTTTTGTCCGTAACTGGTAACACATCGTATAGCATAATTTGAGTCGGATACAATTGATATTTCTTTGCCATATAAAATGTCATCTTTTATTAAATTATATGTTTCAATAATAGCACCAAGCTCAGCAGTATTATTGGTTTGTTTTCCTTGAACACGTTTTGATGTATTACGTGGGTCATTATCACGGAAAAAAATGCCTAATCCAGCGTTAGCTTGAGACGAACCATTTTTAGAACACGCACCATCTGTATATACGTAATAGTCTGGAGTAAAATCATCATCATGAATATCAATTATGGATGTTTTAGTTGGTACGGTTTCAGTTTCACACATGGTAGGTTGTTTGTTCTCAATAAGAAACTGCTCCGCAGCTTCCTTTGTATTAAATTTTTTATAAACCGCCCCTTTAAAACCGGTTATATGGGGTTTGCATTCATCCCAAGTAGAAAATATACCGACTTCTTTACCCCTTGCTATAGAATAGAATGACATGATAATACGATTATGGAGTTATTTTTATTTAATTTTGTTATAGTAATATAACAAAATTTTTATTCAATAGTTTCAATATTGTTTTTGTATTATTATTGAATCATATATTTTATTTATTGAAGTTTGTATATAATCAAATTTTAATGTTGTTGAATTTATTACGTTTACTTTTCCTATACCAAAATGATGTAAATCAACACTTGCAGACCATGGACCATAATCGCCATTCGACCAATTTTTATATTGAAAAAGTCCTGTAGGGTCATTTGCTCTATTTAATTCAGGAATATTTGCATCACTCATTTCATCATTACCTGCCCCACCAAGAACTAAATATATGGTAGATAATGGGTTTACATAAGCTGTATTAGGGTTGGTTGATAATACTTTACCTTTATATGTAGGCCATGTTCGTTCATAAGAGTGTACATGACCTATAAAATAAATATCAACATTATATTTATAAAATAAATCTTCCATAGCGGCTTGTAAATTAACATCCGTATTATTTCCTTGATATATTGGTCGATGTCCGTAAACAAATATCCATGGTCGTTCATTACGGTTTGCGTTTGCGGATATTAAATCATTTTCTAACCATGTTAATTGTTCTGTAAATCCACCACATGGTAAATAATATTTATGTTCTAGTGGTGCGTTGGGATATCCGGTTTCACTATCAATAGCTATAAAATGAATATTTTTATAATTAAATGAATAATGCATATTTAATGCGTTTGAACCACATTCTTCTGATGGCATACGAAAACGAGTATTATATGCTGTAAAATTTGATAATTTTTGCCCTTGTATTTTATCCAATATACATTCATCATCATGACAATCTGCTTCATGATTTCCAGGTGCAGTCATATATGGAACTTTACTCGCCCATTTTTCTACAAGGTCCATATATTCATCCCAAGTAGATTCATAACAAGATTTAACCCTACAACTCTTATGTAAAAATGAATCATCAGCATAACTAATATCACCGGCATGTAATATTAAATCAATTTCTCCTGAATTTACTTCTTTATTAATATATGCCATTGTATCATCGCTATACCATACACCTAAATCTCCATAAACCAAAAATGTGGAAGACTGGTTTGGGTCATGTTTAGTTGTAGGTGACACAAAAGTAAATTCATCAGAAAATCCATCAATTTCATCACCCACTATATAATAATAACGTGTGTTTGGTTGAATATCAGCAGATAAAATGGTATGATGATGAAATGTTTTATAATATTGTTTAGCATATCCATTTGATATTAATGTATAATTATTAGATTGAATACCATATTTAACTAAATGTTGTTGAGTATTATTTATAGTAGACCAAGATATTGTCATTGTATTTGCTATATTGTAATCATTTTTCCCAGCTAATGCAATATGTATCTGATTCGGATTATTTTGCGAATTACACGAAATATAAAATAAACCAAATAAAAAATACACAAAAAGACAATTCATATATATAATACTGTTACATTGTAAAATTGATTTAAACCCAGTTGGTATTATATATGTATATAACTAAAATGGGTAAATATAATTGTCCTCGTTGTGGAAAAGCATTCAAACAAAAGTCGCATTTTGAAACTCATAAAAAAAGGAAAAATCCATGCGAAAATACAATGGAGAAGATGAAAGAAATGGTGGAAAAGGCGGTTGAAGAAAGGATTAATAACATACGTCCTATTGAAAATACATTTCAACCAGTGTCTACTACCGAAGCAATAATCCGTGAGACTGAGCCTACTACACCAGAAGATATAATGACCGTATTAAATACTACTTTGGAAACAAAGAGTTACAATGATATTGCCAAATACGTAAATGTAGCAGCAGGAACTGTGAAACGTTGGAAGGAGTTAAATTCAGTTCCCTCGTCTTACCAATTTGATTTATTTAAATTGAATAATATTCCTATCGATTATACAAAATATTCTTACAAAGACAAGGACCAATTTTATACTCCAACAGAAACCGCTCATAAATGTTTCGGCATATTTCAAGAATTCTTAACAAAAGTGGGCGAAACAGATACAGAATATACATATATTGAACCATCGGCAGGTGAGGGTAGTTTCTTAGAGGTTCTTCCGAAAGATAGAACATTATCAATGGATATAGAACCTAAAGTTGAGAACATTGACACACAAGATTATCTTTCATGGCTTCCTTCTGATAATAATCAAAAATATATTGTATTTGGTAATCCTCCATTCGGTTTAAGGGGACAATTGGCATTAAAGTTTATAAATCATTCCGCCTCGTTTGCTGATTATGTATGTTTTATCTTACCCCAATTGTTTGAAAGCGATGGGAAAGGGGTTCCACGAAAGAGGGTGAAAGGGTTTAATTTGGTTCATTCTGAAAAATTAGATACAAGTTTCTATGAACCAAGCAAAAAAGAAGTGAAAGTAAATTGTATATTTCAAATATGGTCTAAAAAACATACTTCTGACAAATATACAATTCAAAAGACGGACAGTGATGTAGTTAAAATTTATTCGTTATCTGACGGTGGAACTCCATCAACAACCCGAAATAGAAAGATGTTTTATGATTGTGATATATACATACCTTCCACGTGTTTTGGAAAAGATAATATGACTTATTATACTACATTCGACAAATTACCACGCAGAAGGGGTTATGGAATCGTATTCAATAAAAATAAAGAAACAAATATACAAAAGTTCAAAAATATAGTTTGGAGTGATGTCGCCTTTTTATCAACAAATTCGGCATATAATATACGAACTTCACAAATTACCGAACAATTCGATTAATAAAGTTCCCAATAGCATCAAATTGTGTATCTTCTGTTATTTTTATTGTGTGTCCGTTTAAAATAGCTTGTTCGTTTAACTTAGGTGTTGTATCTAATTTAAATGCCCCCGATTTTTTTCTCCAACAAAATGAGCGTGTTGGAAAGTATGGTTCACAACGAACACAATTTTTATATTGTTCTTCCGTAAAGTTCGGGAATATAGTCATATATACACATAATGGGTCTACATCAATGAACGCCATATAGTCAGCATGCCATGGGAATTCGCCCAATTCATGCTGAAAACTCATATTACTACCACCACGATGAGCGGTCTTAATTTCTACGGTTTTACCATTTATGACGCCATCTCCAGCACCCCCACCTACCATTTTTGTCTTTGTACCATCAATTTCTGAATCAATTTGTTGAATTTCGCATATTTTACCAAGAAACATCTCACCAACATTTCCAATATTATTTGACTGGAGATTAGGTAAAGACTTAAATATGCTTGTTTTCCATATATCTACACGATTTTCCTTTTCTTTTTGTTCGTTAATAATGTTTATTAGTGCGTTTGTTGGGGTATTTACAATATTTATATCTGTTTGACTATCAACAACTGTCTCCATTACGTTAGTAGTGGTAGTAACACCATTACCCCCGAATTTGTATTTATTGGCTGATAATTGTGCTAACCTAAGCATTGTTATGATATTAATTGAAATAACCAGTATATATTTATTTCAATTTTACAGTATATGCATATGTTCTCCAGTTGAAGTTACATATATGGACTTATAATTAACCGTGAACCCCAAATCTTCCAGCATACCAAGTGTGATGGGTGTAATATAGTTGTGTCTATTTATAAAACCCGTCATAATTTCGTTCGTTATAACTGGATAATGAACGTCATTTATGTATCGTTTTTCGGGATTGTATTCCTCGTCTTTACCTTCTTCCAAGTGGGTTCTGACTGTCCCGTCTTCAAAATCATTTTCTATAGGTAAATATTCAATATTATCAACCTTAATTTGATTTTCACTGAGAACATTCGTATATTGTGTTACGCCATGTTTTCCGGTGTATACATTTGGAGGTGTGTCATGTTCTCCGCGAATATAAATGAACCCATATAATCCTAATCCTACTAATCCAAATATATGTAATATTTCATGTATCAAAACAACACTGAGAATTGGATATTCAACATCGTTTAATGTAACTACATCATTCATTTTGTTTTCGTTTAATATTATTTCTTGGTCGTACCACGACGCTAATCCGTAGGTGGTTTCATTCATACTGCTATCTAAATAGAGTGATACTTCGTATTTCTGTTTATTTGTCTGTATGACTATATTATTTAATACTCTATATGTGTTGCTTACATAAAGCTCTAAACGTGGATCGTCATATTTTATAGAAAATAGTTCGTTCATTATTATATTATGTGATTTATTCTTTGTGTCTTTTTTTCCCGAAAATTAATTTTGGTCTATCTAATTCATGTTTATCTTTGTAGAAGTATGGATTATTATGACTCCGTATATGTTGTGTATTGTTATCTATGGTAAAAATGGGTTTACCACTTCTGTAATATGTTTGAATTTGTTTTTGTCTCCATATTTCTTGTTTTTTTACTGCTTCTGATTTACGAAATACAAATGGAATATAATTCATAATATATGTATTAGGTATCTATTTTTATGTTTTTATGTCAATGTTCTCAATACTATCAAATAAATTTGGTATACAAGGTAGTAAATACAAGTAATCATTTTGAAAATTGCGGAATTCCACGTACAACTTGTATATTTTCAGGTAATTCTTCTGGATGTATATAATGTGCGACATCATCCGCAATATATAGTGTATAATTCACATCGCAATTATTAACAGTACATTTACCAGTCCATTTATCCAATTTGAGAACTTCATTAAGACCACGTATCCTACCAGCAACACCCAAATGTTCTGGGGGGCGTTTTCCTGGGCGTCCATTTGTATGTTTTATACGCCATTCACACGATAATGCGTTTTTATGGTCTACAAATCCAGTTAATAATGCGTATATTTCCCATCCACCACCTCGCCCATGTGTATATACAGCTCCTCCCGAAATCTCTTCATTATGTTGCCGCAATCGCCTATATGGGCTGTTTGTGGAACCATTATAGGTAAGATGGCTATATTTATCCTGACGATTGCGAAGAATATAACAATACCATTGTTGTGAAGGTGGTGAAACCTCCGAATTACTTAGATCCATTCTATAGATATACAATATAGAATCGTCTTTGTGTCAATGTTCTCAATCTTACTAAAATAATTTGTTAAATGTATACTTATTTCAAGGTCATCTGTTTGTCAATAGTAACTTCTTTCATGACATTTTTCATTATTTTGTCTTCAAACGATTTTGTTTCTTCTTTTCCACAACCACCCAGTGCGGATTCCGAATATTTGAAGAATTTTTCGTAGTTTTCCGTACCCATTGTTTTTACACCAGGCGTTGTTTCGTACCATATAGGTCGAATGCTATCATTTTTACGTGCTATTTTCTTGATAGCATTGCGAAATTTCGTTTTGTTCTCGTCTTTTTCCCATTTTTCAGCATCTTTAATGTAAACTATTTCTCGCTTCAAATCCGTACAATGTAAAGGTCTATTATATAACTCCATATCATTTATCTTTTCGATCATAACGCGTGATAATCCATCAACAAACCCAAGTTCTCCCGTTTGTATAAAGTCTTCTACTGATAAATTCATAGAATTAATGAAATCGGTGAGACTGATAGCATCTTTACATTTTTCATTTAAGAATACATTCATATTAAACTTGTTATTGTTATTACTGTTTGTTGTATTATTATTTCCCATATTACCTGCTAATTCCATCATTTTTTCACTTTGAGTATTCATCTGTTTATTTTGTTCGGTGATTATTTGTTGAAATTCGCGTCTTTCCTCAACGATAAGGTTTTTAAATTCTTGATTTTGTTTAAGGAGTTCAATAATAAGTTCCGTTTGGTTTAATGGTTCCCCAGTTACATCATCTCGTTGATAATTATTTGTAATTGTATGTTTTAACGTTTCATTATCAATTGTATCAGTAGATGGTTCACAATATATGTTACATGACGCTTTATGTGAGTATAAACTTTGACGATGTTTATATGTTTTACCACAATGACATACATATTCATGATGCTCGTATGTATCGTTATCCTTATTATGCTTCTTAGTAGCACAATGTTTGACATAATCACTCTTTTTCACACATTTATATCGGCATTTGCTGCAGTAAAAGAAAGGGCGAATCAGTGGCGAGTTTTCGGAAGTATTGTAAGTATCATGTATTTCATCGCTATGTATGCTGTAAATATGTTCTAAAATTTGTTCTTGACTAAAAGCACAATGTTCGCATACACTACACCCATAATAATTCGGCGAGATTTGCGAGATTTCGTCAGTCATATGTAAGTATTATATACTTACAAAAAATCGCTAAATACATTTCAGCGTAATATACGTATTTTTTAATTATGCTAACAATTATATTATCCAAAGTTCCAAAAATACAGCATAACGCTCACACTCGCATTTTTACAAAAGTGTTTTAAAATTCTTCGTTGAGATTTTTCATTTTGGACATTTATTTTATGTCCAATTTCAAAATTCTGAGCCAATTCTTTTTCGTAATTTCTATTCAGCGTAAATTATGTATAGTAAATACTAAAAATTGATTCCCACCGTGGGATATATATGGAATGTAAACAATATACAAAATGGAATATTCAGATTGCTCCAATGCCGACATGCGATATATGGACTTTGCTGTTGAAGAAGCACTAAAATCCAAAATTCCATATCGTCATGGTTGTATAGCAGTATCTTCTGGTAAAATAATAGCGCGAGGATATAATCATACCAGGACTATTTCACGTGACGGTCTATTAAGCAATCGTGTATATTCTTGTCATGCTGAAATAGATGTTCTTAGAAAGTGTCTAAGGTTAAACAAAACAAACAAAATATCACTTTATATAGTGAGATTAGGAATTAATAATAACACTATGCCATCGTGTCCTTGTATAGAATGTTATAAACAAATGCAGAAATTCGATATAAAATCTATTATTTATAGCGAAGAAAATGGTAGTTTTTGTAAAACACGTATGCGTAATTTCGTAACATCACATATGAGTAGTGGTTCGCTATCAATAGAACAAAACCTAATAAAACTAATAGATATAATATAAATCGGTTATTTAGTATTGGTTTTAACAGACGCGGTAATACACTCCGAGTGTAGCTTTGAAAGTAAACCACAATATTCATAGTTATAGTTTGAAGGTACCTTTTTATTACAATAAAATTGTCGATGAACGTCTAAAAATTTACAATACTCAATAATTTGGTCTTTTTTCATTACGTACGATGTGAATATCTATAATTACGTCCATTTATTTATATGATTTTTAGTTATTTACGTTAACCCGTTTATCTTTTAGATTTACACTATTTGGATATTATATATGGAACCAATAAATATAGATGTAGTGGATGTCCCACAATATATTCCCGAATTCTTATCAATAAAGTATAGCAAAATACCGAATGCTGGATTAGGAATATTTGCGAATATGGATATTCCCAAAGGAACTTTTTTAGGTAATTACCATGGAGAAATGTTTTACAATAAAGCAGAAAAAGCAAATTGTCCGGATAACCATTATTTTTTTAGTACGCCAAATTTTTTGATAGATGGCACGGATGTAAATAAATCTAATTTTTCTCGATTTATGAATTGTTGTTATAATAATGACGTGGAAAATGTATTAGTAATAAATTATAAAAATCCAGGAAAATCATGCGTATTTACAAAAACAAACGGAGAAAAGGTAGATATAAATAATTATGTATTTTTTTATGCTAAGCGAAACATAGTAAAAAATGAAGAGTTATTATTTGACTATGGTGAAGAATTCCGTCGGAAACTAAATATCAATATGTAATTTTTCTGAATATTTGTAAATTACAATTGTAAATTACGAATACAGTTGTATTTTTGTATTTTTTGTAGAAAACTACAACTGTATCAATATATTTACATAATTTACTGTGTATTAGTAATTGTATTATTACTGCATTCATGGTAATATTATTTAGAAAATTAATCTATAATGTATGTTTATATATAACAATGTCGTGTGGTTGTTCAAAAGGAAGTAAATGCGGTTGTAGTATGAAAGATATTTCATATAATTGTGGATGTGGTGACATGTCACATAATTACGTACAAGATATGTGTCATAATTATGTAAAAGACATAAGTTGTAATTGGGAAAAAGATGTATCATATAATGTGACATCATCATATTGTAGTAGGTGTAATAAATTACTAACGAATAGTATATCGCTTAATAATGAAGTGTGTGATTGTTCTATTAATTATTTGATATATACTGGTGATATTAGCTATGCGGAATTTGAAATAGAATATTCAGATGGACCGACTGGTCCGACTGGTCCGACTGGTCCAGTCGGTCCAATGGGTATTTCTGGTGAAATTGGTCCGACTGGTCCAATGGGTCCGGCTGGACCATCTGGCGCTAATAGTGAATCATACGAAAAGACTCATTTATCTATATGCAGTATAAAAGAACAATACATATTAGTAGATGAACCAATTACATTTGAAGAACAAACCGCAAGTATGGGTCACTGTAAACATGTAGAGGAAACTGCCGATATATATGTATGGAAATCAGGGTATTATTTGATTAATATAAACATATATACGTTATCGCCTTGTCAATTTTCAATAATAAAAAACATGTTATATATAGTGAAAGGAAGCACAATTGGAGGTATAAGTGGTTCACTACAAAATACACACACGTTTATAGTACAGATAACTGAAGATGACATGATTACTGATTTTTCGGATTCCCTAACTGGTAAATCATGTGTTCTTCAGATAGTAAACAGCTCATCAATAACTCGCGGTATAAATTTATACGGTTCTACATCAACTGGTACACCAATACCACAAATAACAGCCTCATTTTCTATGGTTTGCATTGCATAATTCATTATACAATTATTAATATAATGAATTAAAAATTTAGACTACGGACATTTAGATATTTAGATAATAATAGTTTGTTTAAACACTATCCGAGCCAGATGGTCCTGTTGGTCCTGTTGATCCGGTTGTACCATTGATACCATTTGTTCCTGGTGTTCCGCGAGCACCTGATTCTCCCGTAGGACCAGTAACCCCGTCAAAACCGTTTTCTCCGGGTGACCCTCTTGGACCAGTAGCACCATCGTTTCCAGTAGCACCGTCGTTTCCAGTAGCACCATCTTTTCCGTCAGCACCATCTTTTCCGTCAGCACCATCTTTTCCGTCAGCACCGTCGATACCCTTTACACCAGATGGACCAGTAGGTCCAGGTATGAATATAGGAGGTTCAACTCCTTTGGATATAATTTTCTTCCATATAGATGATGAAAATTGTTTTACAGCAGATTTTTTAGAGCCTGTCTTTCTTGGACCGCTACTGGAACCGCTACTGGAACCGCTACTTGAACCGCTACTTGAACCGCTACTTGAGCTGCTACATGAATCGTTATCACTATCAGTATCTAATTGTCCCGAAAACCCTCATCTGCGTCCACCACCACCGTGAGGGGAACATGAACGAGAGCGAGAACGACTTCTTCCGCGTCTGTCACGATTATCGCTATATACATGTACGTTACCGCGACCCTCGTGATTTCCATAAGGACCAGCGTGACCTCCACCATATCCACCATATCCACCAAATCCGGGACCACCTAAGATACCACCGCCAATGGGGAATCCAGGACCACCTAAGATACCACCGCCAACAGGACCATAAGGATTGACCTTGTAAACAGTATTCTCATCGCGTAAACGGTCACGGTCAATCTGGTCGTTCTTTCCCTTGATTTCACAACAGCATTCAGCAAGTTGCTTAGATATATCAGTATGGTTCTTAAGCGCGTCATACTTAGCCTCAGCCATCTGAGCGCTAATAGCAGCACCCATCTTCTGTTGTTCAAGTTGAGTAACAGAGAACTGAGAAGCGGCTTGGGCGCTGAGATCCGCTTTGGATTTTAGAATCTCAACTTGAGTTGCGGCAAATTGACCGTCCATCTTAGAAGTCATAAATTGACCTAATTTTTGTTGCTCTAACATTATAGACGCGTAATGGTTTGAACCTTGGGTTGATAAGTCCCCTTTAAGTTTCTCCATACCAATTGTTGTAGTAGAGAATCCAGAAGCCATTGCTGTTCGTGATTCCCATGCTCCATCGGTTACATGTTTAGTTAAAACATTTAAATTTTGCGTATTTGCGTTCAATTGGTCGGCACTGCTTCTATTTACATCATTTAAAATAGAATAACGAACATCATTTAGTTTAGTATCTAATTGCCCTTGTGCGGCAACTGTTGTTACGCGGTTTTCGCCAGCGTTGCGTTCAATCGAAGCGAGCAAGCCGGTATTAGCTGCGCCTATTGCGTTTACTGAATTAGCACCATTACGCTCAATAGAAATTGCTAAGTCGCGTGCGCTATCGGCAGCAGCTTGGCGACTGGCAGCGTCAGTAACGGTGGTAGTAAGACGATTATCACCAGCAACTTTCTCAATAGCAGTCATTATCTTTCCACCGTTACCCTGAACGGCACCCATTAACTGTCCGCCGTTACGCTCAACAGCAGAACTAACATAGGTAGTATTTTTGTCGATAGCCTTAGTATTCATAAGAGTACCTTTCTCGACAGCATCACGCAACCCAAGAGTAGTAGCATGAATATCTTTAGTTACTGAGACTTGACCGGCAGTCAAATTACGCTCGGCGTTATTAATAGATTCGATGAATTTTGAGTCATCGTCCTTAGGCTCGTAAGCGTAAGGGGGGTAAAAGTTTTGCCATTGTTGAAATGGCGCGCTTGTTGTAGGATACTTTCCGTTTGTCTCCATTGACATATAATACTATAGTATATTATAATATCCAGAAATTTTTAGAAATCCTAAATAATTGGCAGCATTTATGGTAAGCGTACAATATTAATCATATTCAAACACTATTATTTAGAGTTATTACAATAATGTTTTTGTAATTACAGTTGTAATATTACAAACCCAATAGCATATGTCGTGTGTATACCGAAATATTTAGGAAAAACAAAAATATAATAGATTTATATTATGAAAAAAAATTCCGTAATTGAAGCACTAAGTTATGAAAACTTTATTTTGAAAACAAAATACAATGAAATGGTACAATATGCCACAAAACTACAAAATGAATTAAAAATAATGAAAGAGAAGTATTCAAAAGACTCTCCTGAAACACAAATACGTATAATTTCTCTTCTTCAAACAAAAAACGCAAAATTAAATCAAGAAATTAACGAAAAAAACAAAGAACTAACAAAATTAATAAACGAGCCCTTTGTATTATTAGATACGGAATCACAAAAATCGGGACAACCATTATTTCATATATCAAAATATAAAACATGTCCGTCGTCTATAAAACATGACAATGATACAATGAGTGAAATTACAGAAGAATAAAAAATTACAAAAATAACATATAAACAAAGATTATATATGTTATAATATATAACGAATACAATATACGATGTCATTGGACCGTATAATTATTACGGATAAAAATGTATGTTCTTTCTATAAAGAACACCCGTACGTAGATGTGAATAACATAAATCGTTTATGCGTTGAATTATTGAATTCCGCAATTAATAATAATGATACATCAATAACAAATACTTTTCATCAAAGGATACTAAGTGAAATATCCGAAAACAATCGTGTGGTTTCACAGCTTCAAGATACCATGACCTCCATTAAAACCGACAATTTACATTCATTTATTACCGAAATGACGGATATAAAAGAAGATTATTTGGACGAATTAAAAACGTTGGTAATTACAGAGACCACTGACAAAATTACAACCATAATGGAATCTAATAATTCCAATCTATTGAATAAAACCGTGGATGTACTTCGCAATATCATACCGAATATAAATACGAAGCAATTTGAAGAAATAAACCGTTCATTATATTCCTTTCAGAAAGCAATCGCATCAGATACACAGACCTTACTTAAATCAGTAGATACACATTCATTAAAAGAATACATGAATAATTTTGAAATAAAATCTTCATTAATGTTACAAAATATTCAACAACCAATTTTATCATCTATAACTGCGAGTGAAGAGAGAATAACAAATAACGTAAATTCAGTAAAAGATAACATTGCGAATACAGATGAATCAAACAAAAACATGTTTCATAACATAAATTCAATATTAAATACTGACAAATCTACCGATAAGACTACTTACACTAATAATCTAACAAACAGCCATTTTGTAAGTTTTTTGACAAAATCTTTTTCAAGTGCTGATATATCATCAAAATTACTTGGAATGAATACACCAACAACCGTAATGAAAAGAATCCGAAAACCAGATATATTATTACAGAATTACGAGTTAGATACGAATGTTTCTTCGGATGAAATGGCATCGTTTATTAATATTATTAGTGATGAGAACAAATGTGGTATATTGATGTCGCAGTACTCAGGAATCTCAAATAAAAATGATTTCCAAATAGAATTCCACAATAATAATGTTATTATTTTCGTCCATAATTCAGAATATTCCAATCATAAAATAGAAGCCGCAGTAAACATAATAGACCATTTATATTTTAAATTACAACAATTCAATAAAACGGGAATAAATGATGATTTCACGATTCCCAAAGACATATTAGAAACAATAAATAATGAATATCAAATGTTTATGACGCAAAAGTTAGCAGTCATTGATGTATTAAAAGAAAGTCAAAAGAAAGTAATCTCCCAAATAGACGAAATTAAGTTTCCATCATTAGATAAGTATTTATCTGGTAAATACTCGGCTCCCATAATAAAATCTGGATTAAAATGTGACATATGTAAATATTATTCAGCCAATAACTTGAAGGCGTTAGCCGCCCACAAAAGAGGATGTATGAGAAAGCATGGACTAACTGTAAAAACAAATGCGAAATCCCATGAAGTAAATAATAGAAATGAGTTTTGTATTACTCCAATTTCTATGAAATAAAACTAATTAGAACCATTATATTAGTATTTACAAATATACTAATATATCAATTATATTTACAATCTGTATTATAGTGGCAGCAGATATGCTTTATTTAGAATATTTTTTTTAGTATATGCTGTTTTAGTATGTAATATTATAGAGATATGTTTGTGTATCCTGTTTATTATTCCCCTTATGTGTTACCTTATGGTGGTTATGGTGGTTATGGTGGTTATGGCGGTTATGGTGGTTATGGCGGTTATGGCGGTTATGGTGGTTATGGACGTCGTTGGAATAGGCGAAGACACCGTCATTGGTAATTAAATAAATTCGTAAATAGTAGGAAAATTATTTATTTTTTAGTATATATACTATGAATAGTTTACAGGTTGACATAAACGATTATACTTTAGACACACCCGTAGTTACCAAAATTGAGATAGAGGTGATGGAGATGGCGCTTAATTCTCATGTATCGTTTATAGTACGATACTTAAACCTAGCAGGAAATTTGTTGGATAATAAATTTGTCAAAATTGAGGGCGATGAATATAACGCATGGGGTGATGATGATAATTATATTACTAATTTAGTATTAACAAAGTTAGGTTTAACAAAAACAGTATAAAAGAATAGTTTATAAATAGTATATAATGGAATTTGCTAACACAATGACCCCACTTACTGAACCTTCTACTGTTCCTCCTACCACAGAGTCAACCGATAAGACCACACCTCCTCAGATGCCAAGATTGACTGAAGTCCCCGTGAATGACGATAATACAGCGTTGAACCTTATGGTGGGTTTTTTAGACACCGCCCAAAAACGCGGTGCTTTCAGCTTGGATGAATCCGCTAAGATTTGGGAATGTGTAAAGCGTTTTATTCAAAAGCCGGATTCAGCAACTCTTTAGATAATTTAATATGTGTAATTTGTTATTACATATATTAGATACAATTCTGACAATCTTCTATAAACTCTTCATCTGTTTTTTTAATGGGTTCTTGAAATTTCCCCTGTAATAAGGTAGTAATAATGGTATTTAAATCATCCATAGTTGCGTCTAATCTCAGTATTTCGCCTGTTTTAATATTGAATATTTTGAATACTTTTTCCTCATACTCTTCTGTATAACTATGTCGCATTTTCCATAACCAAGCATAAATGATGACTTGAACCAAGTGTTCTATTGTGATCTCCGAAGTACATTTTAGTTCCCATGCGATTGTTTCAGTAATTAAATCAACCCGCCCAGTAAAACGAAATTGTTGCGTCTCATCAAATATAGTACTCAAAAACTCGTCTATTTTTTCGTGTTGTTCTTCAGACGACTCATGTATAATTGTATCTTCTATAGACGGCATGGTATTCGCGCAATCGGGTCCAATAACTTCGCGTAATCTATTTTTACAAGCCATTACCATATCATCAGTTAACCAATTATATTCATCCGGTTCTATCTGTTTTAATTTAAAGTATAGAGTTTCCTGGACGGCTACACTAACATTAGCTACATATAAATAGTCATTAATAGTTTCTATTTTGTCAGGGAGGCTATTCACAATTTCTTTCAAGAAAATATGGTCGTTCATTCGCATTTTATCAACCGCATTATCAATTACATCAAATAATACATTTCCACGAGGTATATTATCAAATTCTTCGTCTGTTTCCGAAAACGCTTCTTTCAAATAGTCGTAATAAACACATGGAATAGCAATCCCATTGAGGTCACTTACCTCTTCAAAAAATCCCTTCTTAGTTTCTATGACGCTTGGAATATCAAGAACTACTGGTTCGCCTGTTTCTTTTACAAATATTCGGTCAATAATGGGGGATATAGTTTCAATAACACTTTCCGAAATAAATTTTACTAATTCGGTAGGTGTAATAATATGTTTTTTAACAACATTATCATTTATATTCATATCTTCTTCATCTTGAAAAATGGTTTGATGATGTCCTTTAAAATGAATATAGTCGCATTTCTTCATTTCAATATGGCTCTTTTTCAAGAATTCAAGAGGACGGTCTGTTGCGTAATTGTTGCTCTCAAGTAAATATAGACCTTGTGTAGCTCGTGTAGCCGCAACATATAATGTATTCGGACATATATCACGTGGTAAAGTACGTGCATTAAAACGAAAATATGCGTTATCAAATCCTACTACAAATACGTATTTGCGTTGTCTGCCTTTCACACTATGAAAAGTAGAAAATACGACTTTACCATCAATAACCCGGTCGTCAATCTTATCACCTTCAAGCATGGGTACGTGACATGGAACATCTTTTTCAACCAAAGTGTTTTCCAGTCGTCGTATATTACTATTGGCTCCTTTAACAGACCCGCCCAATACGAAAATTTCACTGGGATTTACGCCATTTTCAAGTAGTTTTGTAATTTCTCCATAAACAACCCGAGAAATATTACTACGAGAATTGCGAACATATGTAACTATGTCTCCCTCTCTACACGAATTCATACGGTCTTCGCCCAACATAACGTCATTTACAAAATGGCGCATTTGATTTGTGATACGAAATGACATTTTCATGGTACGTTTCTGGAAACCGGGAGTATTTAGATTGGTTAACCCTTCCCATACTTGGTCTGCCATGGTTAGAAACCTAATATCAGCGCCTTTAAAGTCATATAACCCTTGCATGTAATCCCCTAAAATTAATAATTGGATATTACAATCAATATCTTTAATGAATTTCACCATCAATTGGAAATACAGCAATGTCATATCTTGGCATTCGTCCAAAACAATCATATCATATTTCGGAGATACCTCTTTTAAAGGCATATTTTTAAATAATAGACGACGTATTTCGGTATCGGTATATCCAGTAGATAAGTAATACCTCTTTGCCAAACTATGATAAGTATGGACGGTGAGATTTTGTATATCATTTTTCTCAACGGTTTCTTTTACGTCCTTGCGTAAAGATGCGTTATAGGTTAATTGTAATATTTTGGTGTCTGGCATCTCTCTTGCTATCGATAAAATCAGTGTTGTTTTACCAGTTCCAGCAACCGCATCCACCATTACATTATGACCTTCTTTTACAGTGTCTAATATACATTGTTGTTCCTCGCTTAGATGTATCATACAAAATATGTTATTATATTGGTTCGCTATATAATATCATAGAATACCTTTTATACCAATTATTTATATTGTTAAGAACGACAATCATCTTATTTGGCTTCCACATCCATCGACATTAATCCATTTGCACGTACACGATTAAAAAAGAACTCTATAAAGTGAATATTTATATTTTCAAAAGACCATTTTAATATAAACCGAATAAATGTTTCAGAATGTAATTGATATTGTATACTATATTGTAACATATGGTCGAATACATTTGAATATACTTCTGCTATTGATTTATTTTTGATTAAAGCCATTCTATCATTGAAATTATACAATTCATGGTGGAACTTGGGAATATATATATCATTATTATTTATTTTTGTTAACCAGTTGATATCAAAATCATTTAAATATAGAACATCTGGTCTTATAAACAAATAATGTGTGAATGATTCATTAGATTCATTGACTAATTTCCATAATTGTTTTTTTGAATACATCGCAAGTATAAAATTATCCATTGTTTCATAATTAGTATCCCATGGGTCTTCCATTGACCTATATGATTTTAAATTAATTTTTGTTTTTATTATTTCTTGATTATCAATACTTATATAATCAGCATTCAATAATCCATACTCATTATTATCTAATATTATATCCGTTTCACTAGCACGAGAGTTATTATATGGTTCCAACACTTGGTATGTATGAAAAAACACTTTATATGGTATATTATTGTTATCAAAGTTTTTTATAATTCTTTCTTGAATACTTTGTATTGTATATTTCATACTTCTTGCTAATCCCCAAAAACAAATAGCTACCTTCATTACTACAATACAACTATACATTTTTATATACTTCTTATTGAATACATTTATTAAGGGTGTCATAGTCTAACATCTAAACGCATACGCAAAAATACCAACCGCAATCAGTCCAATAAAAAGCCCCATATGATAATGATATTGCATATTGCGATACATTTTCGTCCAGGCTTTTGTTTGTTCTGGTGTATCAATATGGTCTAACATATATGTTTTCTTAGGAGTGAGAACATAGTAAAAATAGTTAGTTATAAACGCCGAAGTGGTTGAGATACAAACCATAGACATAGTGGAAAAAGTTTTATTCATAATGATGGTATTATACAAAATAAATAAGACAGCAATTAAGAAACCTAAACCATATCCAGTATAATAAATTTTTGTTCGTTCATCAACAATTTCTTTGTAAATAGATTGCAATTCGTCTGGTAATTGTTTTTTATATTTTTTCATCGTATCATTGTTCGACATAGCATTTGTCATATAAATCATTCCAATAATGAAGACAATGGAAATCGCACAACTTATTCTACACGCCATGGTATAATATACAGTATATTATACAATGATAAAATTTTCTGTTCGGTCAGTCTAACATACTTGTTTTTCAGTCGAAAAAAAGAATACTTGTACTAAGCGACCATCATCTTTGTTAGTACCAAAATAATCCATACTACTATGAAAATGATTCGCATTAAAAATAACTAATCGATTGAATACATTTCCAACTTGGTCTACCAAGTCCCATTTGGTAACATCTTGTGAATTTTCATCCATTTCTGCCTTATTTCCTTTTAATTTTTGTTCTTGTTCTAAGCGTGTTCCGTCTTTATACCTATATACATTTATTCTATTTTTATTTTTGCAATGGGCTTTCTGCGTGTATTTTTAACACGCTTACGAAAGGTTTTATTATTTTGAATACCTCTTAATAATCTCATTTGAGCGGCAGCTTTTTCCTTGGTAGAACATTTGGCGAAAACCTTTTTAGATTCAGGATTATATACTTTGTAACATGGTTTATTGCGAACCTTGCGTGTTTTATACGGCATTATATATTGTATTGAGAAAATATTATAGTTCTATCGTAGCGGTATATATATCCCCACCATATACTACGGCGGATTGAAACATGCCACTTGCTGATACTGAAATGGATTGCCAAATACTAGATGTGAGTGTAGCATCTTGAGTTTTTTGCCAAGTTACACCATAATCGATTGATACAAAAATATATCCATTTTTTTCTACTGCGGTTTGAAACCGACCATTTGCTGATATAGAAATGTCTTGCCATTGGCGGTCACGGACATTCGCATTATCGTTTTTCGTCCAATTATTTCCAAAATCCGAAGAGGTATAAATTTCACCAGTAACTTCAATAGCAGCCATATATTTTCCATCAGAAGACATATCGCAACCTACCCAATTATGATCGTCAAACTCACTATTCACATCATCAATAATTGTTGTAGTATTCCATGTATTTCCATAATCAGTAGATAAGTAAATAGCCTCGCAAACAATAATTTGTCGTTTTCCATCATATGACATAGAAATACCAGCGGTAGGAAATGATTGTATTGAGTTATATAAGTCACCATTTATATTGACATTTTTAGTCCAAGTTTGACCGTAATCAGATGATTGGTATAGAGTATCACCGGATGATATTACTGCTTGATATTGACCGGTAAGACACATAGATACAAAGATCTGACTCAGTCCAAAACTATACACTTTATTCCAAGTAATACCGTAATTATTTGAAACATAAATGTCGGTACCATTTGCTGCGGTTTGATATTGACCTGTCAATGATATACTAATATTATTTGTTAATGAAGTACCAATATTATTACGTTGAATCCAAGTATTCCCAAAATTATTAGATACGTATATATCACCATATTCTTCAATTGCGGCTTGATACTTACCGCTTGCTGAAATGGATACTGATAACCAATTTTGAATATTAACAGTGTATTTAGTACGGTTGGTCCATGATACACCATAATCATAAAAAGCACCAGCATCATCGTTTGTTAATACAACTAATATAGGAACGTTATATGTCTGAGTAATGTTTGTAGTGCTTGATGTAGTTTGTTTCCTAATATTCGCTCGTGATTCTGAATAATTAATCAAATGGTCTACTGATGATAAATTTGTGGGACCAACATTATTGATAGGGTCGTATGGTTCTTGTTCTATATTTACGGTGAGTGTTACACTGATTCCATTAGGTATATATATTAGATCCCCCGCTATAAACCCGTCTGATGGTCCAGTATTATTTTCAGCAGGACGATTGTCAAAAATATTAGTACCAGAAGCAAATCTCAGACTTTCAGTTAGGTTATTAATTTTGAAATAACCGGTTAAATCAGAAACAATAGTGCCATTAATATTAAAATCAAATTTATTAAATAATTGGATTAATGCTTGTTTATCGAAGACTCCATTATTAACATTGTAGTGTTGTTCTCCAGCAAACAACGTAGAAAATCCATAAGGAGCACCGAAATATTCTAATACTGTATAATTAAAATCCTCATATAAAGTGGATAATTTACCCATGGATATGATTCTGTCTGAAGTAAGGTAATCTAATATATCGTCAGCTACAATAGTAACTTCGTCCGTCATCAATGTATCATTACTCAAGTCAAACTCAGTAAATAATGTGTTATCATTATTTTCATCTTTAGTAATACCAATTTTTGTATTCATTCTACGGACAGAATAACTAATTTGAAGTGCGTCAGTGACATCAAATTGTCTTGCAATACTCGTATCTTGTAATTGAATTTCGGGTAAACTCTGTTGTATGGAAAATCCTCCAGATGAATCAATAGCATAATTATCACCTATATATATTCCACTTGAGTCTTGTGTATTAGGTGGATATCCGGACATGTTATATACATTATAAAAATAATTTTTATAGATTTTCCAAATGTAATACTAAAGGGGCTGTATATAATTTACTTAATAGTATGGGAGGAGGTAGATTATTAGATGTGTAGTCAATATTACCTAATGCGTCTGGTGTTTCACTCAATAAATCCAATCGTATAGTCGTACCATGTGATATCAAAATTATATCTCCTGCTATAAATCCTTCTTCATATATTTTATTTACACGATTTTGAAATGGGTCGTTATTATACAGATTTTGTAACATCGTTGAAATTCTATAAATGTTTATTTGACCGGATATATCATAACCTCCGTCAGAATTTGTAGTTGTAAACATGTCTACAAAATCGTTTTTGGTAAAGTTGGGTCCTTCGAGAATTGTCCTGCTTGAATCATTAAATAAAGATACATTGTCGGCATGTTCGTAATAATTAATTATGTTACGTTCGAAATCACGGTACATAGTGCTAAATCCTCCTACGCTGATTATGTTGTCAGTAGTAATATCAGGCATAATGTCTTGATAATTAAACGAAATATCTTGAATAGGAAACGAATTAGTAGAAGTATCAAATGATGTTTGAAGAATAGTATTATTACTCGCATCTTTTATTAATCCAATTTTTTCATTAAATGTACGAACATTTACCTTTAATTGAAGAGCTAATGTTAAATCTAATTCTTTTGTTTCCAGAACAGTAACCAAAGGAATCGTTCCAAAATGTTGCTCTATATTGAATCCACCAATCGCAGGTATAGCATAATAAACTCCAATATATTGCGAATCTTGATTAAAAGGTGTTTCAGAGTCCATTGTAATTATACTATATACGCTGAAAGAGTATTGACTTATAAATCATAAATCAGTTTAAAATCTAAGCAAAATGAAAAATTTGAGTTATTCATTGGTAAAACCCGTCCACGTTCATCAAATAACCGTATTCTTAGACGTTGAATATCTACTGGACCAAAGTATCGTCGTGGTTCAGTAATAATATTAAAGTCATTTTCCATTATCAAACTAAAATAAGAACCTTTTATTGAGATACGTGCTAAAATATTTGGACTCATAATAGAATTATTAAAAACATTGACAAATTGGTTATTCGCACTATTCGCAAAGTCATCAACCGCTAAATAAATATACCGTATATTAGCCGGTTCAATTACCGTATCCGCAGTGTAACTGGTAGACCCACGATACTTCCTCTTTATAAATCCCAAATTCCATCCAAATTTGGTAGAAACATCTACTTTATCTACATTACCGTTAATATCCTTGGTGAAATCTAATATAATGGATTTTATTAACCCACTATGAAGTCCATCAGGAATAATAGAGACCTTACCTGTGCCTGAACCGGATGATGTAATATCGTGCGTTAATTTAATATATGAGAAAATATCAGTCGGATTTACAAGAGAGTAATCTTCATTTAATGGAGATAACAACTTATTTACAGTATCGAGTAGGTCACTCGCATTGTAGTTACCATCGGGAATTGTAATTATTTTTTCAGAAGTAATTACATTGCTTGAATTATCAAACGCATTGTGGGTGACATGTAAATATAAGAAATTATTACCAAACTCTTTACAAATACCATAAAAAGACACTGGTAATTCAAGTGAAGATAAACTCATTGAAACGACCTTATTGAATTTAATCGGCATTTGTATGGAAAAATCGGAACTCTGGGTGCTATACAGATTATCACGAAACCTTGTATCTATATTTAAACTTTTCGTAAGAATACGTGTGTTTAGTTGATTTAATTTTCCTGGAAAAAAATCACTATTAGATGAATGGACGAACTGGGTTTCCTCACGATTTATTAATTCATTTGTGCGAGGTTCTACTTCTTTAGAAATGGGAGTATCCATAGTATCTAATTTGTAATTATCCGGAATAGTCGTTGGCTTAGCTAAATCCCCTTTACGGCATTTTACAAATATTAACCAATTCTTAGCAAGCTCTAAGAATTCGATTAAATCACGTTTGAATCGTTTATCTATATGACCGCTTGATAATAGTTTTTCACGAATATTGTATTCTTTTAATTCAATATCACCCTCACTATATTTTGCTCTGGGGTTTATCTGAAAGAATCGCTCCAAATCATTAATATTATAGTTATTTATATCTAAATCCAATTGCTCCATTACTTACTACGTGTATATATTATTATATCATTTGAATTATAAATAATATACTACGATTTAGTATTATGTTAGTATATTACGAAGATTTCTTTTCGGTTGATTTATTATACGGTAATATAATATGTCAGCAAGTGATTATACTGCTTTACGTAAATTAAAAGAAATACAAAATAGTTGTGATGTAGATGAATTGGGAGACCCAGTATCTTCATCATGGTACGATATTCCGATGGAAGAACGTACAGACTGTAGTGTAGTATTAGGTACAGGTCCAACAGGTCCTATTGGTCCTACTGGATATACCGGATATACCGGACATACTGGACCTGTAGGTGATACTAATGGAGGTATATTTACAATATACGCCGAATCACCGGGGTTCTATACATCAACAACAGGATTTATCTTTGCGTTTGGTGCCGGTATGGAAGGTTTGACTACGTCTGGCGTGGAAATTGGTGCGGATTGTTCGTTGAATTATATAGGTGTTCGTGTAGCATCTACACCTTCATCCTCGGGCGCTATTGAAATATATAAAAATGGTAATGCTACAGGTATTGTTTTATCGGCGTTATCCGACCATAAATTTGCGTCTGACTTAAGCTATGGTTTCTTACAAGGTGATTATATAAATATAAAATGTCTAACTGGAAGTGGTGGGGGTCTTGTAAATGTATCATTGTGGTTTTCAACCCAAGGAGTAAAGGGCGACAAGGGAGATACTGGTGAAAAAGGTGACGTGGGAGTCCAAGGTGAAATCGGTCCTGAGGGACCTGTTGGTATTAAAGGTGATACAGGTGATATAGGTCTTCAAGGCATTCAAGGTAGTAGAGGAGCACCTGGTATCCAAGGAGAAATAGGACCGACTGGTTATACTGGTATTCAAGGAGAAATAGGTCCAATTGGACCTAAAGGATATACTGGAGATATAGGACCTACTGGTTATACTGGGTATACCGGGCAACAAGGTATTCAAGGTATTCAAGGTATTCAAGGATTAACAGGCTATACGGGTTATACTGGTCCTCAAGGCATTCGAGGTAATCAAGGTATTCAGGGTATTCAAGGTGAAATAGGACCTACTGGTTATACTGGTATTCGTGGAGAAATAGGACCCATAGGTACTAAAGGATATACAGGAGATATTGGTCCTACTGGTTATACTGGGTATACTGGACCCCAGGGTATTCAAGGTATTCAAGGTGAAATAGGACCTACTGGTTATACCGGATATACTGGACCTCAGGGTATTCAAGGTAATATTGGTCCAGAAGGTCCAAGAGGACAAATAGGGTTAACTGGTTATACCGGTCCTCAAGGTATTCAAGGTATTCAAGGTATTCAAGGTATTCAAGGTTTAACTGGTTATACAGGGTATACTGGGTATACCGGTCCTCAAGGTATTCAAGGTATTCAAGGCATCCAAGGTGAAATAGGACCCACTGGTTATACAGGTTATACGGGTCCACAGGGAATTCAAGGTATTCAAGGTGAAATAGGACCTACAGGTTATACTGGGTATACCGGCTATACTGGTCCTCAAGGTATTCAAGGTATTCAAGGTGAAACTGGACCTACTGGTTATACTGGGATTCAAGGTGAACGTGGATATAAAGGAGACCAAGGTAGTCAAGGTGAAGTAGGACCTACAGGTTATACTGGTTATACCGGCTATACAGGTCCTCAAGGTGAAAAAGGTGATATGGGTACACAAGGTATTCCCGGTAATGATGGTATGGACGGAGTTGACGGTCCAAGAGGGTATGATGGGTTAGACGGACCTATTGGTAAAACTGGACCTACTGGGTCAATAGGACCCGGATTTTTAGAATCTTTAAATCAAGACCTTCGTTTTAATGCTGCGATAACCGTAAGCGGAGATAGTCACTTTGAAAATCATGTAAGAATAGATGACGATTTATGTGTATTTTCAAATATAACTATATCCGGTGATATTTTACCCGGAACTGGTTATTCTAATAGTATAGGTTCAGCAACAAAACCATTTAAAAGTATATACATTCAAAGTTCCACCTTATATTTTGTAGATGAACCGACCCCCGAAAATATATTTAATTCAGAACAACCACTTGTAAATGCTCTTTCAGTAAAAGATGGAAGAATGGAATTAAGTGTAGTAGACCCCGATACAAATGTAGTTACGTCCTCATTAAAAGTAGGTAGCAATTTTGTAAATAGAAGAGAAGATAAATCCTTTTTTGATACAATTACGCAGCAACCTTCAGTATTCACCAAAGATACGTCCATTTATACGGATGGTTCCAGTAACACAACAAAAGACCTAACTGTATATTGGCACTATGATGATATTATTGCGTTTATGACAGATACATCTTATCAAGCTTTTTATAACAATGATAGCACTTACAATAGGATAATACCTTATATTAATAACTTATATGTAGATATATCATACTCAACTGTAACTAATGGATGGGCGAATTATGAAACAATACCTATTAATAATGATTATAATGTTTCGCAATACAAATCAATGACTATAACCCGTAAACAAAATGCCCCAAGTGGTAACGCCTCTATAAACAGTTTAATGTTCCAAGACGACATCGTAAATTTTGATGTTCGTGTATATGGGGAAAATCTGGGGTATAATTATCCTACAGTCCAAGATAGAGCTCTCATTTATGAAGGAGTGACATTCGAACAACCAAGTCCGCCTGGTATATTTAATTTTAATAACAGCACTATCAATAATTATCAACAACTTACCTTATCATATAACTATACGGAGCCCGAACAAGGTAATCCCAATTCTACTGCGGTATTAGAACAAAGTCAAACAAAATACAAAGAAAATGATACATTATCGAGTACTTCTTACGCATTAAATACCACTGTGAATACTGATATAGAAACCGATGAAACTATTACAGGAGGTAATAACTTTTCAATGATATTAAATGGACTTCGTGCTGGTACAAAATACGATTTCTTGACAAGAATTAAGAACGATTTAAACGCAAATTATACATTAAGCGATAATTCATGGAATCTTGTTGGAACTACTGTATCGTTTGATAACATAAATGGACCTACCAATCATACTACATTGCCTTCAAGCAGTGGATATTCGTCCACGTATGTCCCACAATTATCTTACAATACAACTACTAATGTAACCACAGCCACTTTTGTCAATTCATCTATCACATACATTAATGTATCAGACAATCAAACTGTTATACCCGGTAATACAAATACTCAGTCATTCGAAATTAGTAATTCAAGTACGTCTACAAGTAGTACAATTGGATTTGGAAAGTATATTGATGACATAAATGATTTGGTCCAAGTAAAAGCTTATGTGAATGATGATTTAAAACAAACTATTTCGTACCAGGGATTTACACCAATAGATAATACCAAATCTGGAACATCCACAATCACTACAAGTTTAACGGGTATTAATTATTTTGATAGTAACGAACAAGGTGATATACATTCAAATAACGCCCAACAACAAGGGTTCCGTTTGTATGGTAAGTTCAAAATATTAACAATCACTAATAATAATATTGAAGCTGCGGTTGGTAATCCAAGTAATACTCCATACTCATTAAAACTTGAGGTTCTGCGCGACATTGCCAATGTTGGTGGAACCGCATTATCAACAACATCATCTAATATATATGTTGATGAATTGACAAATAATCCAAGCATTTCACAACAAACCGATACCGCAATAGTCACCAATGTAGTTTGGACGATGGGTATTCCAAGCGTTCAAAAATACAAAATAGATTGTACGAGAACATACTCAAATATTAATTCGCAGTATAAGTTTATTCGCGGGGATAGAAGGTTGTCTTCTGTAAATAGCGTAAGTAATTCATCAAACACATCAAATAGTAGTGGATTTAGTAGTGGTATTATTTACATTGATAATGGTGCGATTTCCAATACAGGAGAATATACATATGATGAATCGCAATTTTCAACAGCAAATAATAGTAAACTCCATGATTTACACTATACTGTTTCCCGCGACAGTAATAATTCGACTGTTACATTGAATGAAACATTATACTCCTTGAAATCCAATGGAATAAATAACAATATTAATGTTGCGGTGAATCATCATTTTGATAAAGATAGTTATAATAATATGGGTAATAGTCTTTCATCCAAATTGTCATTGGTAGATATACATGAATTGGCAACTACAACAATAGCCAAATTAAATGACGATTTAGGTGGATTAGTTATTGACGCATATAACACACATACAGTAGTACCTAAAAATTGGACGTTGTTATATTACAATGGTGTATTCAATGTGTCCGGATATCCAAATGTTCCGGGATATGAATGGAATAGTCTTGCGGGTGATTATACCTATAATGCGGGATCATTGGGATTATCACTTAGTGGTACAGAAGAAACTACTGGAACCAGATATAAATGGATAGCATTTAAATTAAACAAAATATCTTCCAGTCAATATCGTATGAATAATAATTATTATAATTTGAAAGACACAGGTGGAATCAAATATTTATCTGTAACTGATATGCTCTCAAATAGTGGGTTATTTACTTCTTCGTCTATACTCAATTTATTTAATAGCAATAATACAGATGTAATTGGATTTTCAAGAGTAACCAAAACGATTAACGGTTCAAATATTCCATATATAGGTAATTTTAAAATAGATTTCTCTCCAACCGGAGGAAATTGGACGTTAAATGGTTCAGCACAAACTGGATATGCAGGTTCAGTAAGTCAATCAAATGGAGCTCGTGTATTTTCTGGTACAGAATATGGATTCTATCTATCGCCAGCATCAGTGAATGATGATTTAACCGTATTTGTAGGAATTAAAGTATAAATTTTAAGAAAGATGTCTTATATTATATTAGGTGTATAATATAAATAAATAATGAGTGATACAGTAAATCTTGATATAGAAGAAAAGTTAAATGTACTATTTAAATCTGCTCTTGGGTTTCCATCGGCAGAAGAATCAAGACAATGGTATGAAGAAACAACCGTTCCATTTAATAATTACATAATAGGAGAAAACATATTTTTAGATGAAGTTCCGTCATCTCCTGATTTCGATATAAATGGTACTGTTAGAACTGCAACCGATATAGGTCTTACATCAAGCGATTTCGCCCAATATAGTGATAATGATAGCGATAGGTCAACATGTAGTATTGTTGATGATTCAACTGGAACAATTCGCCGATATAATTTATTAATTTTAGAAGAAACTCCTGAACTGGCTAAGCCGTATTCATCTTGGTATAAATTAAATAGTGATTCTGATAATGTTATAAAAGATTCATTGCAATTTAATTATAAACAGTACACTGAAAATTCTGTATTAAAACAGCCATACATATACAAATTAAATACGCAATCTTCTCTCAGTACACCTATGCCATTTGGTAAATTCGGTGGTAATTGGCTGATTGACTTTAAATCTGGTATTGTATTGTTTTCCGATGTTGATAACTTTACAAATGGTACACAAAATAATTCTGTATTTCAAATCAATAGTTCAAATAACCGTCCTGTATTAAGTATTTATACATACATCGGTAGAAAAGGACTTCGCAAAATGATAACTACTGGAGATGACGTAAGTGAAATTACAGAACCAATGCTTAACCAAATATTCATCAATAACACTACTAATTATATGCTTAGATATGACGGAACACAGTGGGTATCAATTGGTGGAAGTAGTGAAGTTGATTCTGAATTAGATTTAAAGGCACCTAAGGATAACCCGACATTTACGGGAAATGCTAGGATGGACGGAGGGTTTATAAAACAATGGTTTTAAGATAAAAATATAATCATAAATATATACTATGTCTATTGCTACACTAAAAAGAAAAACACAAACAAAATATAATAATATGAGTGTAGGAACTCAAGGATTTTCACTCAATGGTGGGTTTCGTAACCAAGGTTATGTAGGGCAAACATCATTATCGCGTTCCTTACCAAGAACCTTACAACAAGGGCATGGTGGATGTTGCGGGACGTATAATAATGCGTCCGTAGTAATGTCTTCCGTTACATCTACTGAAGACTCAAAAGTTATCAAAAAAAGTGTTCTCGGTACTTCCGGTATGTTGAGTTCAAAATATAGATGGATACGTCGTCCTCAACCATATGCGACCGTAAAACCAGATGTAAATAACAATACTTCAGACCAAAGTACATACATTACTAAAAAAATAAAGAAAACCGTAAGTGAAATTAAGAAGGCAAATGACCCGTCTGACTCTTCTTGTACTAATATAAATACAAGCAGTCATAGTTCTTGTGTCAATAAGAAAAACGTGTGCGAAAATGTGCGCCCAGAAGAGGAGTATCTTCCTATTTCAAGCGGTCAATACATTGAACTATTAAACGATGAATGTCAAGAAAATGATGTTGTAACTCAAAGACCCACATGTGGAGTACCATTACCAGGATTATAAAATTGAAACTAAAACTGAATAAATAATTTAATCTATATTATTATATTATTTGAAATGTCAAAACCAAATTCAGACCCAGAATTAGAGGCTTATTTAAATAGTCTTTCTCCGAAAGAAGTAAAAGCGTACCATATTGCGAAAGACCATCTTGGTATGACCTATCAATATGAAAAAAGTATTGGATACTTGGCATGGAAAAAAAGTCAATCCGAAAAATAAATAAAATTATGTCGATTTCTGTTGTTTTGATTTATAATCTTTATAATTCATTACCTCATTCTGAAGCTTAGATTCACTAACAACCCCACTTAATAAATTTGTTTTAAACCCATTCAGTTTGTTTTGTTTTTTTATTGGTTGAATGATTGAGTAGTTTCTAACAGGTCCCAATGATATAAATTTATTGCGATAGAAAACACGTTTTGGTTTACTTGGCTCCGTATCTGTACCTTTTTTATCGGGTTGTTTCTCTTTTTTATATTTCTTAAGTTTTGCGAAAGGTGCGTCTTTAAACATAGATTTACCAGAACTATTTTTATCTGAGTCTTTGGTTTTCTTCTTTTCAACCATATGTATTTGTATAAATGGTGAAGGTTCTTTTTCTGGAGTTGTTTCATCATCAACAAAAAAGTCTCTACATCTATATATTCTCACGTATTTCATGGCAACTGCGTTCAATACAGCATATGAAATTGGCTGTGAATCCGAATAATATGAAAATCCCTGTTTATATGGGTCATAAAACATAATAATATTCCCTTTGGGTGTCTGTTCTATCAATGTTTTATGTTTCCATTTTATTTCTAACTCGTTATTAACGTCTCTCATTGTTTTTGTATAGTCGTCTTTGGAATAAAATACCTTATCTATATTTGAATTCATATCATTATTGGATTGTTTATATGTTTTCAAGAATTCCTTCGTATGTTTACTGTTATATTCTTTTGTAATATCTATTGGGGGTATTATTACCGTATTATATGGATTTATACGTTTTAATATATGTCTCCACATCATATTTCCACCAATAAAAGCAATAGGTTTTATCAAATTCATAATATTAGTAGATAATACCATACGCTTTATCATATATTCACGCAACGGTTTCATAAAAAAATCCATAATGATATAATTAATTATAATATAATGTTTATGCCTTTTTGTTATAAAATATTAGTTTTTCTTTGAAGTCTGTTCCTTTACTTCATTTAATCTTAAATCAAACAATTCCTTGATTTCATTGTTTAGAAATGGAACTTCAATACGTTCGTACGTCTTATATGGATTGTCTGGATGAATACAAACTAAATACAAGTTGGTTACTTTTTTCCCATATTTATGTTCGAGAATAGTTTTATACACATTCAATTGAAGCGCATAATGCCAAAAGTTAGTATCAGGTAGATGTGAAATACAAGGAGTCGTAGAATATTTGCCGAAATTACTCTCATGTTGAATTTCTTTACACCTTTTCCAATCGTAAATCTGTAATGTTCCATCGGGGTTCTCAAAAATCATATCAATTGAACCCGACAACTTTAATTCTTCGTAATAAATCATCCATTCTGTACGATATGGCTTTAGTTCATTGAAATCATCCGTGAATTTGTGAAAATAGGTGAACTCTATGCTATTATTTACTACTTCTTGATTATTATAGTGACATTCAATGTCATAATGCATTCGGGTTCCTGCGTTTGCTGCTTGGTCCCGATTATCATCCCACATTTTATTAATATCCTCTCGTGACATTTTGTAATACTTATATGAAGGGTCTGTACCCCACTTTTTACTTTTCAAAATATTATTGATAATTTTGTCGGAATCAAACTTTTCAAAGTGATGATGATTCCATGTGGTTACCGATGTATAACCGCCTCTGTCTCCGAGCACAGTGTAAATATGCGGTCCTTCCTCAAATGAGATGTCCTTATCACGCGGATGGGGATGGAGCTCAGCCAAATAAGTTGGTACTGGATATTCAACTTTTTCTACGAAATCAGTCATATTATGATATGATATATTGTATTAGTATAAAAAACATATCATATCATAATTGAAATTCAATTTTATGCTACATATTCGACTATACTTTTGATATTATGTTTTACTTGGGTAAATATATCCTTTCGTAACTTCTGAAATAAAGTGTCTTCTGACATATTCCCACCAAGTACCTTTCCATGATAATCCAGATATTGTTCGCTGTATTTTTCATTTTTATTAATCAATTCACTATGGGCGTCATACCAGTATGTTTTAAAATCATACAAGAACTGATTGGAAATACGTCGTAAATATTTGTTTAAATCGTTATTTTGGATTTTCATCCATTTTTTAACCTTGTTCTCGTCCAAATTAAAGATGTAGAATGTATTTGAGCTATCAAATGTTCGTATAGGCACTTCATTCGTATCCAATTTATTGATAGCATTAGATATAAGATGCTTTAATCCAGATAATAAATCAGTATCATAAACCGACTGTAAACTGTTATGAACTTCCGTTAATATACTCTTTTTTATCCATTCTGAAAATGTCATTGTCATACGTTCTAAGTTTTCTTCACCATTCAAATATTCTAATACATTATGTTTTCGTTTGGCTACTTGCTGTAGTCGCTGATTGTCCTTTTCCAGTTTATCAATACGTATAGACATATGTTGAATTAGTTGGTACATTTCGTGTTGTGTTGGAATCGGTGCCAATAGGTCAGCTTCATTGTTTTGTTCTCGTCTTGATTTAAATAGAAATTCACAACACAGTAAATGCCTATCATAATTAAACTTTTCCTTGTAATTTCGCTTGCAATACTTACAGTCATATGTAGATGACATTTGATTCGTTTTTAGTAACTTCTATTTCATAACAATCATTTTCAATTTTGCGAATATTTAGAAAGTATTTGTCATAATATTTTGATAAATAATTTATCGTATAGTTGTATATAATGTTGAAGAAAATTCTATCTAATAACAGAGTCCAAACAATACTCATATCGCTTCTTGCTTTATTTACAATCACTCAATCTCTTAAGTACATGGGTTTATACGAAGGTATGGAAAACAATGAAAACAATGAAAACAATGAAACTAAAGATAAACCTATGAATACCAGTACAGAGCATAAGAAAATAGCAAAAACATACAATTTTTAAGGATATAAATTATATCTATAGCAATAAACGTATGAATTATATATAATTTATCACACTGTATATTATATATAATAACACAATGAGCCAGTATTTTGATAAAAATAATATGTTTTTAGACCCAAAAGTAAAACAATACGGTAGTCATATGGTTATGTCAAATGTAAATAAACCCACAAAGACAAAATATGTGAATGTTGACACTAAGTTTAGTGATGAATATAACAATTTTTCGGTAGCAAATTATAATATTACTTTACCTGAACGCATCAATGATGTCAAATCACTTACTGTTGCAACCATGGAATTGCCTATGTCTTTTTACAATATATCGTCTGCCTTAGGTAATAATAGCTTCCAGATTACTAATTTAGAAGTTGTTACTACTTTACCTTACTTAACGCAATTAAGTACGGGTTCTATTAACAGTGACAATCAGTTTGTCGATACGATTGTCATACCTGATGGGTATTATACAATCACTGAACTAAAAACAACAATTAACTCTCTAATTAATAAAATTAAAAGGATTCCTACTAATACGAATGGTAATATCGTGGTTGACGAGAATGGAACAATTGTATATGAATCTGATGGTGTTACTATGCTAACATTAACGACTGGTAATTGTTTATGTGAACAGGATGGAACCCCTACCTATGTAAAATGGGGAGATGCCGGACATCTTGATATTCCTGCGGGAAGTGCTTCCGGAAATTATGTAACAGATGCTTACGGTAATTTCAAGGTAAAATTACAATCGGATACTTATGTTTTTGTAAGTAACCATTTGAAAAATACAAGTGATTTACGTTTTGATTATTATACAAAAGGGTCTCTTGGTTCTCAAGGATATTTTTATTCAACTGGTTCCGATATGGAAATCGATTTTACTATTAATGACAAGGGCAATTTTGATAAGTATAATTTTAAATCTAAATTAGGATGGGCTTTGGGATTCCGTAATTTAAATTATACAATTACTTATGACTACAGTCCGTCTGAAGGTGATTATGATGCTACTGATGGGCTTGGTCCAGACGGGCAGCCATTAAGATATGGTGAATTTTTAGTTGATTTAAATTCTACACGATACGTATATTTAGCATTAGAGGAATTTAATAAGGGAAGTCAAAATTCATTTGTTTCACCAACCGCACATTCGCTAATCAATAAAAATATTATTGCTCGTATCTCATTAGACCGTGCGAATTACGGATTTGGTAATTATCTACCCGCAAATAAACAAAATGGTTTATTATTAAGCGATGTACGTGGATACAGTGGTAAAATAGACTTAAATAAAATAAACCTTCAAATTGTAAGTGACATCGGAACACCATTACCTTTGAATGGATATGATTTTTCACTATGCTTAGAGATAGAACATGATTAATACACGATAAAATTGAATTCAAGTATAATAATTTGAATTCAATAAAATAGAAACTACTATAATGAGTGAATTTGGAAAAAGTATAGATAAGTTTAAATACGTCGAATCAAACTCGTCCGAAACAAAACATATTGATATTGGCAGTAGCAATACGAATACCCATACGGCAAAAGATAATTTGGATATAACTGAACTTTCGCCAGAACAAAAAAATGCGTATAGAAAATTTGTCAAGGGCGAAAACTTGTTTATAACCGGACCAGGAGGTACTGGAAAAACTCACCTAATTAAGCATTTAATCGAATTCTCCACAAGTATCAAAAAGGATGTACCTGTATGTGCTATGACTGGATGTGCTGCTGTATTGTTAGAATGTAACGCACGTACACTTCACTCATGGAGTGGTATAAAACTTGCAAAGGGTGAAAGCTCGGCAGTTATAACAAGTGTATTACGAAATAAACATACAGTAAGACGGTGGCAAAAAGCGAAAGGCTTAATTTTAGATGAAGTCAGTATGTTATCTAAAAAAATATTTGAAATTATTGAAAAGTTAGCACGCGTTATAAAAAAGGATACTCGCCCATTTGGTGGTATGCAAATTGTATTTACAGGAGATTTCTTTCAATTACCGCCGGTAGGTACTTCAGGTGAAGAGGAAACCAGTCAATTCTGTTTTGAATCATCCAAATGGACGAGTGTATTTAAACCGGAAAATCATATTGAATTAACAACTATGTTTCGTCAAACCGATTCTGTATATATAAACATTTTACAACAGATACGCCGTGGCTACTTGGATGAAGACAAACAAGTGATACTTGAAAAATACGTCAAACGTAATTTTGATTCAGCATTAACAAATGGATGTATACCAACTAAGTTATTTCCGTTAAGGTCCAAGACTGATTATGTGAATACTATGATGTTTAAACGATTAAATGAAAAAGAATATGTTTATGAGGCTATTCGTAAAACCGATTGTACTACACAAATGGATTCAACCAAACCACTTTCATTTGAAACTATACGTAAATGTCGTGAATTAAGTGAAAATGAAACAAAATATGAATTGGATTTATTGATGAATAGTATTCCATCCGCTCAGGTTCTTCGTTTGAAAAAAGGAGCCGCTGTAATGTGTACTGTAAATTTGGATATGGATAACTCTATATGTAATGGTTCTCAAGGGGTTATTACTGATATAAAAGAATTGGCAGATGGTAGCATATTGCCTATTGTTAGATTTGCAAATGGTATTGAAAAAACAATTCAATTACACCACTGGCAATCTGAAGAATATCCATGTTTAGCCATAGGACAATATCCATTATGCTTAGCATGGGCTTTAACCATTCATAAAATACAAGGTGCTACATTGAATATGGCAGAAATGGATATAGGACAAAGTATATTTGAATACGGTCAAAGTTATGTAGCATTATCGCGTATTCGGTCTCTTGACGGATTGTATTTATCCGCATTTAATAGTAGGAAAATAGGTGCGAATCCAAAGGTTACCGAATTTTATAATACAATTCCAACAAATACACTACCTATCTTAGAAGAAAATGAAGACACGACCACAAATAAAAAAGCAGCGCCGGATGAGTTAGAAGGAGAGTCATATACATCAAAAGACGTGAAAATAATCAAATTTTAATATGTAAAAATATATATAATGGTCGCTGGTAGTATATTACCCGTAACTATCCATAATGATAAATTATATTTTTTATTCGGAAAAGAAAATCCATCTGAAAAAAGTGCGAAGGGATGGTCTGACTTTGGAGGAAGGTTAGAAAATAACGAGACACCATTTGAAGGTGCTATCAGAGAAGGTAGCGAAGAGCTAAGTGGGTTTTTAGGAAATAAATCACAGTTAAAGTCACTTATACGAAAAAACGGTGGCATATATAAGTTGAAATACAATAACTACCATCTTCACCTATTTTTTATTGAGTATGACGAGAACCTTCCAACATATTTTAATCAAAATCACTATTTTTTATGGGATAATATGGACCATACTGTATTGAATAAAACCAAACTGTTTGAAAAAATAGAAATAAAATGGTTTTCTGTCGCCGATATGAAAAAACATCGCAAATCATTTCGCAATTTTTACCAATATATTACTGACTTACTATTTGAAAATAGAGAGAACATAGAAACATTTGCGAAAACCAAGTTTGTAAAATAGAGTTCATTTAGTCACACACATCTAAAAAAAATACATATTAATTGTATAAGACTGTTAATATGTCCTGGAAACAATACGGGGGTATTCGCAAAAATGATAAATTAAACAATCTTGCATTAGGTACATTAGTCGCAGATGATATTATATTAAGACAAGTTAAAGTTACCACTCATATTTTTGAAGACACAATTGTAGCAAAAAAAGATATACAAATTCATAGAAATTTAGATGTAAGCAACAATGTAGACGTTAGCGGTGAATTAGTCGTCCATAAAAATATTTATACACCAAATTACGTTATTGGCACTAATAAAGATATTTCATTAAATTTTGAGGATGGGGGTGATTATAGAGCATACATTTCAGCAGATGTCAATAATCAATATATTGGTATTGGTACAAATAAACCGAACGCTTTTTTTGATATAAGTTCTACGACTGTTGATAGTTTTGCTGTCAGAAACAATTTACCTTATATTAGAAATATTTTAACACAGAACGAGAACAATTCAGGCATTGCCGTAGATACAAGTGACAACATATCAAGCGTGGGATTTTTCTATAAAGACGTTAGTAATTCTTCTTCTATGCCGCGTTCTAAGATTACGTCGGACCCATCAAATGGCATTATTTCATTAGATAGTAGTGTAAATATTATAAACTCGTTAATGAATACTTACATAACAAGTCAAAATGCGACAACTATTACTACTATTAGCGGCGATATTTCATTAAATTCAGAGTCTATCTATCTTACAAGTGTTAGTGGAGATATTGTATTGGCGTCTGAAGATTCCACATTTATTACAAGTATTAGTGGTGATATTGATATTAGCGCGAATGAAGGAGATGTTATAATACAGTCATTTTATTCTACAAAACTTCGTTCTGCTGTAGCTATTTCTCAACGAGGAATCACTACAAAACTGAAGAATGAACCATTTACTATATATGATAATAGTTTATCGGAGCCTTTCCTTTATGATTATTATAATGATACTCAATTAAAAACCGGAACGGCATCAGTTAGCGTTGCAATAGATAATTCAAGCACTACATTCACTCATTTATTAACGCCTGATATTAAAGGACTTTCTATAGGTGGTGGTGCTTACGTAAAAGATAGTTCTCGCTCGATGGGTATGATTGGACTTTCTACTACTGATATGTCATTTGTACCTTCTCAAAGTTATGTTTCGAATAACAACACAACAATATATCGCACAACTACTGGTATTAATACATATGCTCCAAGATTAAACAATTATGTTATGGATATTAATGGACCTACCAGAATTGGTAACGGAGAACTTCATACTATAATAAAACATACTTCTAAGTTGACTGACATACGTTCTTCTAAGGAATTTTTAAATTATGTATTTACTACAGGAAGACGCGAAGAGAAAGTAGAAAATGAGAATACAAATCCGGATACAATTGGATATGCTTCTACAGATTCGGGTAAAACATGGACTAAGGTGATTGTTGAAAACACTGACAATTTGAGAACTAATAACAGATATATCTTTTCGATAGAAGATAAAGCATATATATTGTCATCTAACGCCCGTATTCATCGTTATAATTTTACTACTGGCAACATTGATTTAGAAAAGGTATTTAATACATTGACAACTACCTCTATATATGTTAAAAACTTTGAAGGAAGTGACCCTGGGATTTTAATTAGTAGTGCCAACCAAATATATTATGCTACCATAGATTCCAATTTTACAAATTTAACATCCTTAGAAAACAGTATTTCTACAAATATAAATAATATTGTTGCGTCCGATGGTTATGGAACTAAAGTATATTTTGTTGGAAATGGTATCCAAAGTGTGAATTATACGACCACCACACCTACGTCCGAAACATCTATAACAACGGGAACGTATAACACGATTTCGGCATATACCGATACTAACGCAGTTGCAGGTGGAGTTAATGTTATTTCATACACAATAAATGGTGGTACCAGCTGGAATGTTATATCTAATATTGTATCAGACAACACTGTGTTAACATCGTATGTGATTACACGAATAAATATGTTGCCAGACGGAAAAGGATTAGCTATAGGAAATTATGATAATGGTACAAAAGGATTGCTTCTATATACACAAGATGGAGGAAGCACATGGAAGGATGTACCGAAAGATAAAGCATTTTATTCTTTTGGAAACGAAGACATTTTAAGGTCATCGAGCATAAATGGTATGTGTATATCGAATAATGGTTCATTTGTATTTACTAACACATTAGAAGAAGTATCTGGAGATACGTCAGAAGAAACATACAATAGCGGTTCAAGTGTTATATATTATGGGTTATATCCGGGACTATTTGATGTTTATAATAATAAAGTATTAGATGTGAATGGAGGTATGAATGTAAACGGACAAATATTACAATTTTAAATATTATATATGAAATACGTAATCGTAAATTTAGACTATAGATACGAAAAGATGTTATTTGTATCTATAATCAAATATAAATATATCAATTATATAAATAAGATATAAATGAGTGAATGGTTAGATGCTTCATCCAGTTCAAATAAATTAAAGCAATCATATTTTCAAAATTTTATAGATGTAAGCGGCACGGTTTCGTTACGTAACAACCATAATCTTAATCTATATAATAATGAATCTACACCAGAGTTTAGTATTAATTCACAAGAAATCCGGGTTAGGGATAGTAATGTTTATTATGATATTAGCCACACGAAATTACAATATATAAAAGACCTTACTGAAAACGTCCATGACCGTTTAGAAGACCTTATAGCAAAGACGAGAAACATCTCAGCAGATACTACAAATATTACTTCAACTATTACATTTGATGGAAGTGTTGAACTGAGGGATAGAATAATCGCATTATCCGACTTATCGCTAAATGGTAATATAAATACGAATGGTAATTCTGAATTTACGGGTACTGTAGGTCTGAATGGAGATATTTCTATAAACGGTATATTGGATGTTACTGGCGATACCACCATGAATGATACTTTAACCGTTAATAAGGCAACAGCTTTAAATTCCTCATTATTTGTAAACGGTAAAAGTATATTAACAGATGACGTTTCCATGAATGCTGATGTTGATATTAACGGTGATTTGAAAATTACTGGTAATTTATCTGTTTTCCAAAATAAAACAATAGAAACTATTAATACAGTAGTTAATGATTACACTGTAATTATTACTGAAGATATATCATTAAACGGAGAACTTAAGGTATCTGGTGATGCTTCATTGAACGGTGAATTATATGTTAAGAACGCAACTACATTGGGTTCTACATTGGCTGTCACTGGAGCAACAACATTAAAAGATACCTTAACGGTATCCAAAGCCTCTGTATTAAGTTCCACATTGAATGTATCTAAAGCTGTTACATTAGGAGATCAGTTAATAGTTAGTGGAGATGTTTCTATGAATAAGTCATTATTTGTAGATGAAAATATTGGCATTGGTATTCATAATCCTATTGTATCTTTAGATGTCAGTTCTAATAACGCAATTCGTATACCAAGAGGCACAACTGATGAACGTCCTACAACAAGTGGAGAAGCAACTGAAGGTGGATATATCCGTTATAACATGACAAATCATCAATTTGAGGGATATGGTCCAGGAAACTCTTGGGGTTCTTTAGGTGGCGTTATTAATGTTGCTCAAAATACCAAAATTATTACTTCTACTCCTAATGCTGATTCTACTAATAATGAATTAATATTTTTTACAGCTACTGCTGGAAGCACAGTTGAAGGCGATGCTATAGAAAGAATGGTAATTAACAGCACTGGTGATATTTCTATGAATCATAGATTACTTGTTGCTGGTGATGTATCTATGAATTCTAACTTAAACATTAGAGGAGATGTTTCATTAAATAGCGAATTATATGTTAAAAATGCTACTAATTTGAACTCAACATTAAATGTAAGCAAAGCATCTACATTAAGTTCTACATTAGTAGTTACTGGTAAAACAACATTGAGTAGTGATGTTTCAATGAACGCGAATGTTGATATTTGTGGTAATTTTTACGCACAATACCCTATCGCATCAATACCACCTACTGCTATCCAAGGTGTTGGTTCAGAAGAGGGTAAGGTAATGGTTAGCGTGTACACCTCGGATGAAATTCAGTTTGATGATGATGAATTCGTGATAGTAAAAGAAGATAAAGATAAAATACAAATAACACCTTATGGTATTTTCGTAACAGACAATATTATTTATGGAGATGATGATTTCACTTTGTTTAAAGAAGACCCTATGCCAAAGGTAGAACAAAATTTAAGATTGCTACAAAATTTGTCAGTGTCCGGAGACGCAGTATTTGGTAATACAGTTACAATACCTACATTACCAATTATTACAAATACAGATGATGCAGCATCTTGCGCGTACGTGAAAAATCAAAATTATATACTTTCAAGCACATTGATGAAACAATTTTAAGCAATAACATTGTATTTAGAATTTAATACAAATTCTAAATACCGTTTTTACTAATAATTCTTTTCGGGAGTTTTATTATACAATGCCAAACTGGTTAGATCTATCCAGTAGTTCAAACTTATTCAAAAGGGCATATGTCAAAGGTTTTATTGATATAAGCGGGGGTGATTTGATAACAAGAACCGGAAAGCTGCTTATTCATGATGATGCAAGCTTAAACTCAAACTTGTATGTTGCCAATAAATTAAACGTTGGTATTGAGAACTCTGAATATTATTTAGATGTTTCAGGTAAAGCCCGTTTTTTAAATGATCTTGACATTTGTGGTAATGTAAGTTTTAATAATGTTAACTTTGGTGATAATACAGAGTTCAAATCAGATGTTATAATATTAGAAAGTCTAGATGTACGTGGAAAATCAATTATTGCTGGAGACGTATCTATGAACGCAGATGTAGAGATAAGTGGAAATTTAGTAGTAAAAGGTAACTTATCTGTATTTCAAACACAAACGGAAGAAGTTATACATACAACCAGTGTTATTAACGAATATGCTCTATCAATTAAAGAAGATTTATCATTAAATGGAGAATTATTAGTCTCAGGAGATGTTTCTTTCAATAGTGAATTATATGTTGATAATGCTGCTACTATGGGTAGCACTTTAAAGGTGAATGATACTTTGACTGTATCCAAGGCATCTACCCTAAGTTCCACATTGGATGTTGCCAAGGCTTCCACCTTGAAATCTACTTTAAAGGTTTCCAAGGCTGCCACATTAAGTTCCACATTGGCGGTTACTGGTGCTTCCACCATGGGTAGCACTTTGAAGGTAAATGATACTTTAACTGTATCCAAGGCATCTACCCTAAGCTCCACATTGGATGTCGCCAAGGCTTCCACCTTGAAATCAACATTGAAGGTTTCCAAGGCTGCCACATTAAGTTCTACATTGGCGGTTACTGGGGCTTCCACTATGGGTAGCACTTTAAAGGTGAATGATACTTTGACTGTATCCAAGGCATCTACCCTAAGTTCCACATTGGATGTTGCCAAGGCTTCCACATTGAAATCCACATTGAAAGTTTCCAAGGCAGCAACCTTAAGTTCCACATTGGCTGTTACTGGTGCTTCCACTATGGGTAGCACATTAAAGGTGAATGATACTTTGACTGTATCTAAGGCGTCCACTCTGAGTTCCACATTGGATGTTGCCAATGCTTCCACCTTGAAATCTACTTTAAAGGTTTCCAAGGCTGCCACATTAAGTTCCACATTGGCGGTTACTGGGGCTTCCACCATGGGTAGCACTTTGAAGGTAAATGATACTTTAACTGTATCTAATGCTTCCACATTAAGTTCCACATTGAAAGTTTCCAAGGCTGCCACTCTAAGTTCCACATTGGCTGTTACTGGCGCGTCCACCATGGGTAGCACATTAAAGGTGAATGATACTTTGACTGTATCCAAGGCATCTACCCTAAGCTCAACTTTGGATGTTGCCAAGGCATCCACATTGAAATCAACATTGAAGGTTTCCAAAGCTGCCACATTATCTTCCACATTGGCTGTGACTGGTGCGTCCACCATGGGTAGCACTTTGAAGGTAAATGATACTTTGACTGTATCTAATGCATCTACCCTAAGTTCAACATTGGATGTTGCCAAGGCATCCACATTGAAATCCACATTGAAGGTTTCCAAAGCTGCCACATTAAGTTCCACATTGGAAGTTACTGGTGCGTCTACCATGGGTAGCACTTTGAAGGTAAATGATACTTTGACCGTCTCCAAGGCATCCACACTAAGTTCTACTTTGGATGTTGCCAAGGCATCCACGTTGAAATCAACATTGAAGGTTTCTAAGGCTGCCACTTTAAGTTCCACATTGGCGGTTACTGGTGCTTCCACTATGGGTAGCACATTAAAGGTGAATGATACTTTGACTGTATCCAAGGCATCTACCCTAAGTTCCACATTAGATGTTGCTAAGGCTTCCACATTGAAATCCACATTGAAGGTTTCCAAGGCTACCACATTATCTTCCACATTGGCTGTTACTGGTGCTTCCACCATGGGTAGCACATTGAAGGTAAATGATACTTTGACTGTATCTAAGGCATCCACTCTAAGTTCCACTTTGGATGTTGCCAAGGCTTCCACATTGAAATCTACCTTGAAGGTTTCCAAAGCTGCCACCTTAAGTTCCACATTGGCTGTTACTGGTGCGTCCACCCTGGGTAGCACGTTGAAGGTAAACGATACTTTGACTGTATCTAAGGCATCCACCCTAAGTTCCACATTGGATGTTGCTAAGGCTTCCACCTTGAAATCTACATTGAAGGTTTCCAAAGCTGCCACCTTAAGTTCAACATTGGAAGTTACTGGTAAAACAACATTCAAAAACGATATTTCATTAAATGGTAATTTGAATATGGATGGTGATCTAACTCTCACTGGAAACTTATCGGTTATTCAACAAAACAATGAAACTATCA
>Ga0209658_1000150_pt1 | contig 58660 bp, 58 predicted proteins | sample SaaInlV_150m_DNA_6_FD_184656 | JGI IMG/M metagenome (GOLD analysis project Ga0209658, IMG submission 184656) | Marine microbial communities from expanding oxygen minimum zones in the Saanich Inlet - SI037_S4LV_150m_DNA (SPAdes) (version 2) | ecosystem: Environmental > Aquatic > Marine >...
GATGAGGCTACAAGGGCAACCAATGCAGAACTAGTAATTGCTAACAATATTTCTTCTAATACAACTGCTATTAGCGATGAGGCTACAAGGGCAACCAATGCAGAACTAGTAATTGCTAACAATATTGCTTCTAATACAACTGCGATTAGTAGTAAAGCGGATTCAGATTCTCCCACTTTTACTGGTAATATAACTATTCCAGATAAATCCATTAATATTACTGCTTTAAAAAATAACAATAATTTAGCTGAAACCACATATAAAACCTTTGTAATTACAGCATCAAGTGAAAAATACTATATAGATGGTGTTTTACAAGATACGATAATTCTATACCGTGGATTAAAGTATGGTTTGAACGTAAATGATAGTTCTACTGATTCGCATCCTTTTTATATTCAAACTACAGATAATGGTGGTAGCTACAATGCGGCTAATGTATATAATGCTGGAGTTACTAACAATGGTGCTACTACAGGAATTATTGAATTTATAGTTCCGGATAACGCACCAGATACATTGTATTATAGATGTAGCGCTCATGAGAATATGGGAGGAATAATTAATATTCAAAATTATTTAAATATCAGTGATAATTTGATTTTAAGTAAGGATTTGCAAATTACTGGGAGTATTTTAGGTGCTTCATATCCAGATGCTTCTATTCCGAGTAGTGCTATTGATAATCCTATAGGAGCACAAGGAGCAACCGGAGCACAAGGCGCCACTGGTGCACAAGGCGTAACTGGTGCTCAAGGCGTCACTGGAGCACAAGGAAATCAGGGAGCACAAGGCGCCACTGGTGCACAAGGTGCCACTGGATCACAAGGTGCCACTGGATCACAAGGTGCCACTGGAGCACAAGGTGCCACTGGAGCACAAGGTGCCACTGGAGCACAAGGCGTAACTGGTGCACAAGGCGCCACTGGTGCACAAGGTGCTACCGGGGTTCTTGTCAACAATGTTGATTTTGAGCTGGACGCAAATCTACATGTTACTGGTAATATTACATCTGATGTGTTTCAAACATCTACTAATATTACATCTGATACCATTACTGGAAGTGTTACAGTTGATGCGAATTTAACGAATGTGATAACTGGATCTACGTGGAATCATTCAATGTTTGATGTAACCACTACTTCAAGTCCTGTATATAATGCTACGTCCTCCAGTCAGTACTATCCTGTGCGTGTAGCATATAGTCATGATGGTTCCATAATGTGTATAAGTGATAAATCAAAGACAGCAACAAGTGAAGCGAGCAATTATTACAATAATAAATTAAGATTAAGGCTTTATCAATATAGTCCTGGTGTAACATATGATTATGATAGTGTTTCGTATCCAGCATATATTAATGACTGGGTACAGTTAGGTAGTGTTTTGGAATATGATCCTTCCGCTGGCGATACAATTGGTGGTGGTATTGCTAATAATTATATAGGCTACCACAGTATTGCTATCCGAAAAATATGCGGTACCGATTGTAGTATGATTAACTTTACGGATGATGATACAATAATAGTAGCAATAAACGCGCAATATAACGCTTATATAGTAACTTATACAAAAACCAATGGATGGGGAACACCAACATCAGCTGAACCTATTGGTAGTACCACAATATACGGATGTTATGGAGTTGCTTTAAACCAGACTGGTAGCAAAACGTTTCTTGCTATTACTTGTCAAGGTACCCGTATACAATATACATCATATGCAGGTTTATCTCTTTATATATATGATATGAATAACAATACGTTAAGTTTTGTTACATCTAAGATTGAAGGTAATTGGCTAAGTTCGTCTTCAAGCTATTATGAAATGGTACCCAGAATCCAAATGCATTATTTTGAAGGAGTTCTAAATATAGTCTGTTCTTTTCCTACTAGTATAATGTATACACATGTATTCAGAGTAACAGCTACAAATGATATTATGATATCTACTATGGATAGTGTAATGACTATCAGATACAGCTTACAACTTAGTAGTTACTACCCTCATGGGTGTATTTTGTCAGTTGACGGTAACAAACTAATTGTTACTTATAACTCAAGCAATTCAAGTACTTCTAAATTATACCTCCATGAATATAAAAATGATGCATGGACGTCCGCACCCACGAATATTGTATGGCCCAATCAACGATTGGGATTAGGCGCGAATGATGATTTCAGTATAATAGCAGCAACGGACGCAGCTGGTAATATAGTAGTATATAAGTATGTTAATCTGGACGCATTAACAACAAGACCACCATGGCTTAAAGGTATAATATTAAGTAGTGGATATTATCAAATGGGTGATGTATTATTATCTGCGGCAAATTTTAGTGGATACAATGCAGCAGGTGGATTGATTAAAATAGTAAATGATAATTACATTTTTTACACAAATATTGTATGGGGTGTGGGCGCAAATACTCAGTGTAGAATAAAAACTGGATCTGCTTACATAGAATCTGAATCGGGACCGGTTACCATGGACGCAGCTTATACATATACAGTAAATACAATTAATCGTCAATTAACTTTAGAAAGCAATAATACATCCCTGAAAATTAATCAAGATGCAAGTTTTAACACAAAGGTTAATATAAATGATTTAACTGTTAATTCAATTAACGCAACAAATCTAACAATAGACAATTATATAAATTTTGGAACCTATAACATAACTTCATCTGAAACTAATACTATTAAAAAGAATTATTATATACCCGATAATGTACTTACTGGCACAAATTGGAACAAATTTGGAACGGTTTACGCATCGTACGCATACGACGTTGTTTATGTGTCTTCAATGACAAGAGATGGTGGATTTATAGTAGTAAGTAGTGATTATAATAGTAGTAGTTCTACTTACGCCCTTCGTGCATATCCCAATCCAGGTTTTGGTGTTACTGGTAATGCGTCATGTCAAGTGTTTCGGTATAATAGTGAATACAATTCTTCTGATTCAGATATACAAGATCCGTTAAGTAATCTATATCATTCTCCAAATTGGGTTTCGGTAGGATCACCAGTATATCTATCGTCTGATGATGTAACGACTATATATAATACATCAAACAATTTACTTTTTTTTAATACCGTTCCATCGAATTATGTACGTCAAGCTCAAATATATAAAATATGTGGGTCCGGAACTGATTGTAGTATGGGAGATATTAAATCCGATGATGAATTAATACTCGTAACCACATGTCAGAATCAGTCTGGAGCATATTTCATATATAAATATAATCTTAACAGTAATAAATGGGACATACAATATGGAACCGGTAAGGAAACCAGTGGTGGGTTATCAATTGTACATCGAATAATGTTTATTGAAAATGGTAACCTTCTAATAGTAGGTGGAAATAATTCTAACAACTTAGTTATTCAAATAATGATATACGATAGATTAAACTGGACACCATTATTTTCGAATTGGTATAACCCATTGACTACATTTGAATCGTATACTAATAACTACCCAAAGGTTATTGTAAAAGCAGTAAATGATGTATATTATATTTTAGTAGCAATCAACGCAAGAATAGAAATAAGGACATATGATTCAACTACCCAAACTACAACCTATATAGGTAACTTACGGCATCCATCCGTAAGTACTGATAATCTATATTATGATCCAAGTGTGGATACCACATACACAAGCTTCTTTGGACAAACAATAACAGCGAATATTGATTGTACAAGAATATTTATTGCTTCAAGCCTTCCAACCAGTTCTTTAAAATCACTTGTCCTTGTATATAAACGGGTGGGCACTGTATTTACAATTCATAGTATAATACCTGAAGACCCATCGTACGCTATTGCAAATTATTCATCTGGCACACTTATAACTCAGAGTTTTGCATGTAATGATGTCGGCACTATCTTAGGAATAAGCACAGGTACTGGAACCCCTGTTTACCATTATATTTCTCCATCCATGATTTCAGATTTGAGTATGTATCCAAACACAACCAGTGCGAGTCCAGCTGGATGGTATAAGATAGCAACTCCAATAACTAAAACAGCAACCAATAGTAATGGACCAATATTGATGAATTCTGTCGGAAATATTGTCTTATCACCAGCTTATGGTGGTGGCGTTAATAAACCTGAAATGTATCAAATAGATACTGCTGGAGGAACCTCCGTATTTGAAACGTCTACTACTAGTACTACTACAATAGTACAACCTTACGTTAATTTTACAAATAATACTATAGATACAGTTTTTACGGGCGATGTTAGTTATAATTCAAACATAGATGTTGAAGGAAATATGAGAATCAAAGGAGATTTTACAGTGGTCGGGTCTGAGTCAAATGAGAACATTATGCTAACTACAATAAATAATTATGAAGTTCTGGTTACCCAAGACATTTCTCTGAATGGTAGCATGAATGTATCTGGGGATGTTTCCATGAATGGAAGAGTAGATATAGTAGGTACACTTAATATGAATAGTCCTATAATAAATACAACAAATAATCTTACATTAGGCGTTAGCGGAGATACAATACAAATACCTGGAAATTTAAATGTTACAGGAACAGTATCCAAAGCATCAGGTACGTTTAAAATAGACCATCCATTACCTGAAAAACAAGATACTCATTACTTGATTCATAGTTTTATCGAAGGTCCCCGTATGGATAATATTTACAGAGGACACATCCACCTTGAAAATGGCTTAGCTGAAATTAACTTAGATACCCAATTCAATATGACAGAAGGTACATTTGTCGCATTAAATCGCGACATCAGTGTATTCACCACAAATGAAGATGGTTGGGACAACGTACGTGGAAAAGTCATAGGGAACATATTAAAAATAGAATGTCAAAATACTGAATCTACCGCATTAATAAGTTATCTTGTCATTGGCGAACGCCAAGACAAACACGCAAAAGAAACCTATATTACAGATATTGATGGGCGGTTGATTACCGAACCTTTTAAGTAAGGGTATAAACTCATACTACATAATTGATGTTCATAATTTTACACTGAAATCATCCTTACCATATACAAACAAATATAGTATATGGTAAAGTATTTAGAAGTGTCTTATCTCTAATAAGTATAAGATGCCGAAGGTTAAGATTGATTATTCCAATACCATATTTTATAAGATTTTTTGTAAAGACCCTTCTGTAAAAGAACTTTATATAGGACATACTACTAACTTCGTCCAAAGGAAATACGCACACAAACAAAGCTGTATAAATACAAAATCGGTCAATTATAATTGTAAAGTATATAAGGTTATACGTGACAATATGGGATGGGATAACTGGACCATGGAAATTATTGCATTCCATAATTGCGAAGATTTGCATTCCGCGAAGAAACAAGAACAACAATATTTTGAAGAATACAATGCAACCCTAAACAGCATTGAACCTTTACCGCCACGAAAACCCAAAAAGGATGTTGTCATCAAACCACCGAAAGAAGTCTTTTATTGTTCTTCTTGTAGGGTATATTTTAATACACGTAAATCACAAGAAGAACATAATAAACGGACGAGGCATATTAAGTTGAGTGGTACGCCTATGAATATAATACACACTACCGGTTTATTAGTATCCAATAATACACAAAAAACTTTAAAATATAATTGTGACAAATGTCAATTCTATACCACTAACAAAAATGATTATAAACGACATATATCTACAGCTAAACATAAGATTAACAACGGAATACTCAATAAAACTCATTCTCATAATTGTGAAATATGTAACAAATCGTTCAATGACCGCTCTGGATTATGGCGACACAAGAAGAAATGCAATAATACATCAGATGACACACCCAATAATACTGCTACCGCAATTGATACTCAGACATTACTTATTGAAATAGTAAAACAGAATAATGAGTTCAAAGACCTTATTTTGGAAGAACGCCGTGAATTCCAACAAATTATAAAAGACTTGATAGGAAATAATAAAACTTCTAATTCTAATAGTAATTAAATAATTTTACGCTAAAAATGTATAAAAGTGCGAAAAAGAATTGACCCAAGAATTTGAAATTGGACATAAAATAAATGTCCAAAATGAAAATCCTCGCTGAGAAATTTAAAACGGGTTTTCTTAAAAGACGATTTAGACGTATATGCAGTTATTTGTGTATTTTTAGTAAAAATTCTATTACCATAAAAATTAAGTATTTATATGGTAAATGATTTAGGCATTATATCTATTAGTATATTAAGGAAAAAATGCCTAATCTACAAAATGAAAAAAATGCTAAAAAATATATATGTGACCGGTGTAACTTTATATGCAGTAAGTTTAGTAATTATAATACGCATCTAACTACACCTAAACATAAACGCCTAACTAATCCTACTAAAAAAATGCCATTCCCAACATATACGTGTGAGTGTGGAAAAGAATACAAACATATGTCTAGTTTATGTAAGCATAAAAAAACATGTACGTATATTGATGTTTGTGATACATCCGAAGATATACCCACAAATGAAGCCCAAACAAATGCTGCTACAATACTTGATAATCCGACATTGATAGTTGAATTACTGAAACAGAATCAAGAATTTAAGGACCTTATATTGGAAGAACGTCGTGAATTCCAACAAATTATAAAAGAAATGGCAGGCAATATGGGTAATAATACTGTAAATAACAATAATAACACGAACATAAACAGTAACAACAAATTCAACTTAAATGTTTTTCTGAACGAGAAATGCAAGAACGCAATGACATTAAAAGACTTTGTAAAATCCATCAATATATCCATACAGGATTTCATAGAAACAGGAGAACGTGGATTCATAGATGGCATTTCAAATATCATCGTAGAACGTATAAATGAAATGGAAATCCATGACCGTCCACTCCATTGTACGGATTTGAAACGCGAAACGGTATACATAAAAGATGACGACAAATGGGAAAAAGACGAAGACAAAGTCCAATTACGTAAGGCAGTTAAAGGAGTAGCTAACAAAAACGAAAGAATGCGTCCAATATGGTATGATTCAACGCCCGATGTGGGTATCATGGGAACCGAAAACTACGAAAAATTCTTCAAATATTCGGAATCATCACTTGGTGGATGTGGAAAAGAAGAAACCAGATTATTTGAGGATAAAGTAATGAAGAATGTTCTCAGAGAAGTAACAATTGATAAAACGAAGGCACTTGAATAAAAATATATGATTCGAAATATATTTTTATTAGTATACACTCAATGTTCGTGCACTTGAATCCGTAGCCTCAATATATCTCGGCATCCAAAAATAGGGTATAATATGACCCAATCCAGCATAATGTTCTTCAAAAATAGTTCTATAGTAAATTTGTTCGGCTGTTTGTGGAGGTAAATGTGTAAATAGAGAAGAATCGCTACCTAAATCAACTATTTTTCCCACATGTTCTTGGATAATTTGATATAATGACCGATTTTGTATAGAAACTCCATCACTGAAAGCCTCTTTGCGTCTCCATAACACGCTATCCGGTAAAAGTGCTTTATCTTCATATTTAGCATATTCTTCTTTGGAAAAAGCTTTTCGTATAAGGTATTTTTCTGGAAGTTTCTCATTTGTATGAAAACGAATGCGTGGTGATATAGATAAATAATACTCGGTCCATTCTCTGTCTAAGAAAGGTGTTCTGGGTTCTAACCCGTGTGATGAAATGGATTTGTCTGAGCGTAGAACATCAAATGTATGTATGTCTTTTAATAATCGCCTACATTCATTATCAAATTCAAATTCATCTGGAGCCCTTCCCATATACAAATACCCCCCCGACAGTTCATCTGACCCATCTCCATTAAAAATGACTTTAGCTTCACTATGTTTGGATATATATTTCCCAAGTAACCAATTACCTATACTTGCGCGTACCGTAGTAGTATCATAACTTTCAATCCCTTTAATGACTTCGGGTATAGCATTAATAAAATCAATTTCACTCAATATAACTTCGGTATGCTTTGTTCCCATATAATCAGCCACAATTTTCGCATGTTTTAAATCGTCGGAACCTTCAATCCCAATACTATATGTTTCAAGTGTAGGTAAGTTATTTTGGATGTGATAATTATTTACAAGAGCAGTAATTAAACTACTATCAAGACCCCCAGAAAGTAAACATGCGATAGGTCGTTCTGTGGCAGAGCATCGTTTATGTACTGCGTTAGTAAGATATTTACGAATATTAGAGAAAATAGTATTAGTATTCACATAATCAGTATACATGATACTATGAAACCCGTGTGAATGATACTGGTAGGATGATATAAATTTCCATGGTTTTTGAATTTCATATGGTAATTCATAATAAGAGAACGTTCCTGGTGGGAATTGTTCTATACTATAATCAGGATATTTAGAGGCATGTGTAGGGTCCATTGTTCGTTTATTACAATTAATATCTTTAATGTATTTATAAATATCATATAGTCCTTTGATTTCACTTGCGAATCCGTATAAGTGATTGTTAGATGATTTCAATCGCGATATGGGTTTCATTTGATATAACGGTCTAACTCCATATGGGTCTCTTGCGACCCACATTTTAGATAGCCCATTGAATTGGGTATCAATTAAGACAAATGAGAACACACCGTCTAACATACGCAAAGTATATTCTATACCATATTTTAAGTACATATGAATAATGACTTCACAATCCGAATCGGTGGTAGGCGAAACCTTCAAAGTTTCATATAATTCATTATAGTTGTAAATTTCCCCATTACATATGAGCGATATATTTTTAATACGAATAGGTTGATTCGATTGGACGTTTAATCCATTGATAGCCAATCTATGAAATCCTAACTGTGCGTTTATTGCGCAATATGATAATGATGAAAATTCTGGACCCCGTCCTTTACCATTTTCGAAACAAGATTGAATAATGGGTTGTGGTATATTATTATGATTGTTTAATAATGTAAAAATTCCGCACATATGAGTATACTAACAAAGTAACATAATCTTTATATGGTTGATATTATTTGATAACATAATGTATAGATGAGCGAATACATTGATAATACCCCCAAAAAGGAGAACAAGAAAGAAAGTAAGAATACCAATTTAGGAGAAACTGAAGTAAAAATGAATGCGATTAAACCCATAGATAGTAACCGTATATTTCAATCTGTAAATTTTACTGAGGTTGGTTTCCCTACTTCAATAACTACAAATGTTGATACAAATACATATGACGTGTTAGCAGATACGAAAGACGCGAATAACTCAGATGACTCTACTGATGATAAGGAATCAGATAACAGTGACAATGAGAGTATTGATATAGATGAGATAATATTTAAAGACCATATTAATATTGCTTTTGTCAGTACATTATCACTTGTAGGGTTATTTATTTTATTTAGAATGATTCAAAAGTCACGATAAAAAATGTCAAATATTGTAATTTGACATTTTGAACTCTCACATGTAGTTAGATAATTTACATCATAATTTTGTTTATTTTTTTACTTTTCTCTCTTGCATACGCATTTCACGCAACTCTCTTTTTTGGTTGGCTTTTTCCAGCTTTGCTTGTTCCTTGGTAGCCAACTTGTCCTTCTGTGCCTTTTCCTTGGCAGCCAACTTGTCCTTCTGTGCCTTTTCCTTGGCAGCCAACTTGTCCTTCTGTGCTTTTTCCTTGGCAGCCAACTTCTCCTTATGTGCCTTTTCTTTAGCAGCCAATTTGTCCGCGTGTGCCTTTTCTTTGGCAGCCAACTTGTCCTTCTGTGCCTTTTCCTTGGCAGCCAACTTGTCCTTCTGTGCCTTTTCCTTGGCAGCCAACTTGTCCTTCTGTGCCTTTTCCTTGGCAGCCAACTTGTCCTTCTTTTCTTGCTCGTTCAACTTGGTATATTTTGTAGCTAACATTTGTACTATAACTGCGAAGTCATATATAATTTGATCGCGCTCTTCAGTAAATTTTTTAGACGTACACCTTAAATTAGATAAAGTGCGAATTAACTTTGCAAAATCTGTTACATGAATGTTATCAGTCAACTCAGAATGACCTTCTATCGGACAATATTTCATACCCATATCAGATGTATTACTCAAACTCATTGTAAATGATGGAGTTTTTTGCGCGCGTCTAAGATTCGGATTGCCCGTACGAACCAGGTGAAATCCATAATAAACAGTATCCAGTGATACACGAACAATTTGGTGGATATAACGAGGCATTGCAATACCACCATGCACGTTAACATAACTATTTTCAACTAATTTATTAAATTTATTATAAACCCCATTTATAAATAGTTTAGTACGGGTATCTGGTGGCAACGATGTAAGATTTCGTTTAAGCTCATCGTTCCCTCGAGCAGAATTCAATTTATCGATAACATATTGTTTTCTCTCTTGTTTACTGAGAAATTTGGTTGCAATATGACGTTGAAGGTCATATGGTAAAGGTCTACGCCAACCGACTATTTTAGATTTCATATTAAATAATGTACGGAACAACTGTTCGTTAATAGTGATACTTCTAATCATATGTTAAATAAGTTTTCAATTTTTACATCTTGTTTGAAAATTGAAAGTACCGTCTGTACCGTTATTACACCAAAAATGTCAAACATCTGGATTCTACTTCTATTAGTTCTCACGATAACATTGCTAACAATGTTATTGTATGTATGTATACATATTGTAACAAGTACAAATACACCGACCGAAAATGATACTATCGCAACAGTAGATGAACCCCAAAATTCATTACATAGAACATCAAATGAAGATAGTGGTATTATCCATACTAATACTACTATTGAATTATAGCTTGTAGCGTTTATATATTTCTAATGCGACTAACCCACCAAAAATCTGCGCGAGACAGTAAGATACAATTTCATTTGTAGGAAATTTGTCTGCTGCGGACATCATAATTGTGACTGCAGGATTTACATGACCTCCCGAAATAGGACCAATCAACACAATAACAAGTGCTAACGCAGCACCAATCGCAATCGGATTGCCAGTAGCTAAAAAAACATATACAAAAAAGGTAGTTCCTAAGAATTCAGCTAAATAATTATACATTTTCGTGTCTTATAGTTTATCAAGTGAAAAAAAGTTACTTACGAGCCCCTTTTTTTACAGGTGCGACTGATCCACCCGAACGAACTCTACGTAGGGCACTATTACGCGAATTCTTGTCATCAGGGTTGGTGAAAGAGAACTGATTATTATTTGCGTTAAATGTCCCTTTTCCAACTGCGCCGGCACGACGTCTACGCATTACATCAGATGCGTCTCGGGATTCTCCCATCCATTTGTTTTCAGTAGGTATAACACTGGGTATTGTTTCAATGAATGTTTGACGGTCCATTTGAAATCGTCCCTCATTATTACTGGTAGAGTCTTTCAATGGCATAGCATTATCAGCAGTAAGAACCGCATTGTTATTATTTTGAATAGTCCATTTCATTCTATACATTTTTGTAAATTCTATACATTCACTATAGAATTTATTACAATAGGAAAATTAATGTGCCGAGTCGTTATAATTACGATTCATGGCTTGTTGTTTTCTAAAACGAATATAGTCAGAAGAATCAGGTACGAACTTAACGTTTGTAGATGATGCTGGAACATTACTACTGTCGCATGTAAATGTCATTTGTTTTGGACCTCCACACGAATAGTTCTTTCTACCTAAGAAATCACCTAAATTGTTTACTGCTCTAAATGGAGTAATGACTCTTTTTTCACCCTCGTATGTACCAGTGGCGTATGGAGTATTCCAAGAGCTACGTAATACTTTTCTGGCAATGGCACTTTCGCTATCTCTTTTAGAACTCACTGTTTGTTTTGATGAATGTCCGTTATAAGGACCTCCTAATACTGATGAACCGCTCATATTATTATTATTATAATATAGTCAAATATTTTGTTCTCATTAAATCCTCTAATATTGCCTAAAACTGATATTGTAGTTTTAGTAAAATCTATAAATATAGTAATGAGTGAAACCAAAAGTGAATACGACAAAGATTCATCAACAAACGATGATTATATAAATGATATTACAATGAATTTTTTAATGAATAAAAGCCAACATAAAAAATATATTTCAACGGAAGACCCAGCAAGATATGAACGAGAACAAAAGCATACACGTGCGTTAAAGAAACATAAAAATGAAATCATAGATTTAACAAGAAGATTACTATGCGAACCGGATACACAAATAACAACCGATGTAAATGAATCATTTAACGATTACACAAGAACATTACTTCGATACTTAAAAATGAAAGATATAGAGAACAAAGGATATGACAATAATTCTGACGAGGAAACATTGTTTGGTAATATAGATGAATCTGACGAAGAAGAAACCGATTATAAACGTGACCCCCAAAACGATATATCTTCATTTTGGGGTACAAAACTTATAAAAAAGTAGAAATTGTGTAAGTTGTCTAAATATTGTACGTCGAAAAATCTAATTAGAATGTATAATCAACATGTCAAAGAAATATAGGGAAAAAAGTAAAAGGAATAAAACTTTGAAGAAATTGTTAACAAAACCGAAGTATATCAATTGTAATCCGAATAATCATAGTAATACCGTAGTTCGCGGAAGTTGTTTACCGGAAGATGTATTACATATACTCAAAGACAAATATAATAAAAACAATCCATATAATCAAATAATATCTGAAAAGCCGAGAACAATATGGAAGGATTTAAAGAGAAGATTAAAAACATGTACGACCGAAGACTGTTGGTTAAATATAATAGATGACACGAATTATAATGAAAAACTAAGTCAATATTTATATGTTCCGCGTCCATTACAACCGCATAAATGGAAAACAAACAAAAACTATTGGTTAAGTAATCATGATATAGATAACGTACTTAAAGAATATGAGAAATCATATTCTATGTTCCGAGCAATACAAACTGCGAGTATAGATTTTGACGATTTGTGCTATATAGAGGATTTATGTAAATTAAAAAATAAGGAACAGATACAAGAGTATTTAAACTTAGGAAAAACAAAAATAGGTGTGGTATTTAATTTAGACAAGTTTCGTGAAGATGGTTCTCATTGGGTATCATTATTTATAGATTTACAAGAAGGATTTGTATTTTTCTTTGATAGTGTTGGGGATAAGATACCAAATGAAATAAAGAAATTAGTAGACCGTTTAAAAGAACATTGTAGAGAACTTGAAACGCCCATAGAATTAGAAGAATATGATAATTACAGAGTAGAACATCAAAAAGAGAATTCGGAATGTGGTATGTATTCGTTATTTTTCATAATTACCTTATTAACAGGGAAAATAAATAACATTCCAATTAAATCACCTGAAGAAAAAATAGACTTATTTAGAAAACCAAGAATACCAGATAACTATGTGAGTAAATTTCGTAAAATATATTTCAAAGTATAACAAAATATATGCATAATATAAATTAGAAAATGAATAATACCTCCGTAGAAAATACGAATGATGTAAAAATCACTACGAAAATATACCCAATGAGGTATAGAAACCGTAAAGGGTTTCAGGTAGGTAATATGAACATAAAATTTGATACAAAAAATGCGCCATTTACAAGTAGAGACCAAGTAGACCATTATTTAAATGAATTATTCTCCTATATTAAATGGGCTAGTACTAAAAAACATCCGAAAGATGAAACCGTTGAAGACATGAAAAAAAATATTCATGATTTTTTAAAAGCAAAAAAAATAGAGCATGTATTTTCTCCCAAAGTAATCATTGGAAAAGGCAAAAAACAAACCAAAAAGAGAAAGATAAAAGGAGGTAAATCTAAAACAAATAAGCGTAAAATGAAGGTACAAAAAGGGGGTGATATGGACGACGAAATAAAAAAGTACGTAAGTGACACAATAGAAATGGGACTTATCGACCAACTTGAAAGAGTATTACACATACATCCAGAATATGCTAACTACGCATTAGAAGAACTAAATAATACAAAAATGACAAAAACCAATGAAGCCGATATACAAGATATGAAAAACATAATCATAAGTATTATAGATAAAAATAAGAATAAAGATAACTAATTGAATAATATTTATTATCAGAATATTATTCAATGGCATTGTTCGTTCATCCAGAAAATCAAAGAATTCTATGGAATATTATCAATGGAAACCCATTTATTATTCGTTATTTCGAAGCAAAACCGCCGCAATCAAAGGAAACATGGTTTAAACAATCAATCGAGGATTTTTATACACGACTACAAGGGAAAACCATAGACCCAAATGATTTGAATAATTTAAATAAAGAGGCATTAACAAGTATGATTCAAAGCGTTCATTTACAAAATCCTCAATATACCGCTCATAATTCAAGTCAATATACACCTCCACAAGAACATGTCCCCGCCCCACAACAATATTCCACTACACAACAATACCCCAACACACATGAACCGATGAATATGATGACTCATTCGAATACTATTAATACACCTGGAATAGTAAACGAGAGTAAAGAAGATATATTTAATAAACAGTTTCAGATGCGTCAGCAGGAATATGATACTATGTTACAACGTAAAACCCCCAATGAAATCGATTTTCGCGAAACATCCAATGACGAAAATAAGGATATTAACGAATTATTGGAGCGTGAAAGAAGAGAACGAGAAGAATTGATGAAACCAATCCAACAGACAAATAAGTTAAGTATAGATTCCACTAATAGCAATAATATAACTTTGGAAGCGATAGAACTACAAGAATCTAAAGAAAAGAAATCTGTATCATGGAACACAGAAACATCCAAAGATAATTGGAGTGAATTAATTGAAGTTCAAAAGTCAGAAATGTACTCAATGCGTTTACATATTATAGAACTATCAAAACAATTAGAAGAAACGAAAACGCGTTTAATAAACATCGAAACTCAGTTACAAGAAAATAATCATAATAAGATTCCCACAAAAGAAGAAAATAAACCCCAACATCACATATCTAAATATGCGAATTTAGAAGAAACTCCGAAAAATAATAAAATAAACGATGAAACAGTTTTAGTAGAAGATGTAAATACTGATAGTGACTCATAAATAAAATCTATGTATTAGATATAGAATGACTGTTGGTTCAAGAGCTCAAGTATTCCACGGAACTGTCGACCAGACTACCGGAGGTTTAGAAAAAAAAGATTTAATGAAGAATAAGCACGGACGTATTGTGTCTCTTAAAAAGCACAAGACTGCCAAGAAGAATAACCGTCTTAAGAAGGCAGGTTACTTCACTAAGAAGGGTGAATTTGGTTCTTTCAAGAAGGAGGACAACAAGACTCGCAAGAACAAGTCTCGCAAGAACAAGAAATAAATATTTTTTAGACATATGATATTTGTATATCATATGAATTGAAATAGTATAAAGTGAAATGGATAATAATAAAAATAGATGGAATTATTTAAAAATACTCTTTTCATTAATTTAGACCATCGTCAAGACCGATTGGAACACGCAACCAACGAATTTAAGAAAATGATTATAAATGCTGAAAGGGTAGACGCAGTCAAAAAAGATATAGGGGCGATAGGTTGCACTATGAGTCACATAAAATGTTTGGAAATAGCAAAAAAAAGAGACTATGATTATGTATTTATCTGTGAAGATGATATTCATTTCAAAAATCCCGAATTATTGAAACAAAACATTACAAAATTCCATACAAACACAAAAATAAATTGGGATGTGTTAATCATTGGAGGGAATAATGCACGTCCATATCAAATAGTAGAGGATTATTGTTCTCGTGTATTTTATTGTCGTACTACAACCGGGTATATAGTCAAAAAGCACATGTATGACATATTGCTTGAGAATTTCAAGGAAAGTGTAGATAAACTAACCAAAGACTCATCAAAAGAATCTATTAAGAAACACGCTGTAGATATGTATTGGCAGAGGTTACAATATCAGCATTTTTGGTATATGATTACCCCTCCCACAGTAACACAATATACAAGTTATAGTGATATTGAGAATACTACCCGTGATACTGAGAACTTACTATTAGATATGAAAAAGGAATGGTGTATGCCACAACATCTGATTCCATCAAATCCCTAATGTTTGATTCTTAAAAAATTTGATAGTACTGATTTGTTTTTTTCTTCATATTCCATATTTTTTAGATTAGAAGAGTATTCTTTTTTCATCATTTTTTCACGGTATAATTGGTCGTTTTGTGCTAACATGCGTTCAGCCTCAGGTTTAGATAAAGGTGCGGTAGATTGTTGTCCTCGTTCTCGCATAAAATGGTCTACTGATGAATATTTCTTTACATTTTGATAATCACGTTCGCTCACTGAGAACACAGTTTCGTCTTTATGAACTTTTCGTAAATCGTCAAATTTTAATTTACTAAAAGGGTCACTTGTAACATAAACATCATCGTCATTGTCTTCATAAAAATTCGAAGTAGATGATTGATTTGATATAATGTTCTCAACGCCACGATATTTTACTAAACCCGTTTGTTGATCTTTAATAGAATTGAATATTTTTCCCATATTACTTGAATTGACCGTTTCATTAGTTGTATATGATGGGTCATCGTTTTTAAACCATTCATTTCTGCTTTCATCCACTTTGGTTGCCATGTTCTTTTCAAATAGGTCATTGAATTTATCTTGAAATTCTCGTTTTGACATTTCATTAATGACCGATGAAACTTTTTTGACAGTTCTATTATCATCTTCATTGTTTGTATGTGGGGTATATGCGGTATTGTTAGAACTGATTTTCTGATTTTGTTTATTTTGATTATCATGAAAACGAACTATAACATCGAATGCTTTTTTATAAAATAGAAAATATTTAGAGTCTAATTTTGATTTGTCTGGATGTGTCATTAGAACTACTTTCTTAGCACGTTTAAGGTCGTCATGTGAAATATTAAATGTCAAATCAAACAATCCAAGCAGTTCTTCTAATGAATACATATGGATATTTAGATTATGGTCTTTTATTGACATTGAATTACTATACTATATCTAATAATATTCTTTTATCTTTTTTACGAAATACGTATAGAAATAATGTCTGTAATGTTCATATAGAAAATATGACTTTACCTATTATTACTGAAATCAAATCTCGCGATGATTATATGGTTCTTATCAAATCTAATCCCGGTTTATTCATCGTTAAATTTGGAGCTGAATGGTGTGCTCCTTGTAAAAAAATAGAAAAGGAAGTATTCGAAAAATTTAATAATATGCCCGATAACGTTCAATGTGCGGTCGTTGATATTGATAATAATTTTGATGTATATGCATTCTTGAAAACAAAAAAAATGTTCGTAGGAATTCCTGCTATTTTGTGTTATCAAAAAGAGAATGATAGTTATATTCCAGATGAAATTCATAACAATTCGAATACAGATGAACTACATGATTTTTTTATACGTTGTGAGGAGTTACTTTGATTTTATTGCCGTCTATTAAATCATCGCATATTGATGTTAATTTAATGTTAGGATTTGTAATATTGTATACATAATTCCAAAAGTTTATAATGTGTGGATTTGAAATACATAGTTGATATGTGTTATCATATTCTATTGTTTTGATTGTGTCATAAAGAAGGTTCAATGAGCTGTAAGCACCTCGGTATAATTGATAATACTTATATTTATATATAAAATTATATAAATATGCGTTATATCCGAACCATTCGTAAAAGCTTTCAATATAGTCTTTATATTGCGAGGTTTTCAATACTGCGTATATATTATTAGGTATCTCGTTTAAATACCTTTGTTCTATAGGGTTTGGTTGATATTTAAATTTGACATAGTTGCATATTACCATATTGGATGGCATACAACCGATTGTTTTTGCTATATCTATGATGTATGGAATAAACTTACGAATAAATCTATAATCACATAGTTGATTGCATAAAACTATATGTGTATTCGGAGTAATATAGGGAGTCATATGTTCGTAACATGACTCATATTCAGACTGAGTAAATGTGTCAAATACTATGATTAGGTGCGATGTGCTATTTAAACTATAATATGCTGGTATCATTTGAAAAACACTGTTATTATTATAATTCATAAAGCTGTCAGTATTGTTTATTTTACTCCCAATTGATACGTATATGTGACGTATATCACTTGTATTAATTATATTGTGTATTGTTTTTCTGCGTTCATGCGGTTCTGATATATATATCTCTTTAAATATAGGCATTTAACAAATGCCTATATTTTAATGACGACGATGAGTCTTTGTACTATTGCTATTTTTCTTAGTGGTTTTTGTTTTGTTATTCTTCAATTTTTTTCTTGAAGAACCTACTTGAGATTCTTTTACTGGTTCTGCTCCTGGCACTGGTTCTTCTACTGCGACTGCTACTGCGACTGGCACTGATTCTTCTACTGGCACTGATTCTTCTACTGGCACTGATTCTTCTACTTGCACCGATTCTTCTACTTGCACCGATTCTTCTACTGGTTCTGGTTCTTCTACAGATACAGGTTCTTCTGTTTTAATCGAAAAATCTATATTCGGAAGCATACTTATTGCTGAGTCATCTGAATCTTTAGATGAATCCATAACGGTTACATATGCTAATACAGATGCGGTAATTGTAGCATATAAGTAATGAGACCAAGATATTATTGTTTTATTCATTTTTAATAGTTATATAATTGCGATATTTTTATTATAGTTGTTCCTAAATTATTGTTGTTCTGATTCCAATCTCGCTTGTGCCAGTACAAATTTATCAGTCCACTTCTTTTTCGTAGTTACCGAAATATTAGTCTTTACATGTCTTTCATATTGTTCTGGACTGTCATAATATAGGTCATAAGTCTCTTTGCCTACATAACCGCTCGCATCCTTAACCTTGAAGAAAAGATCTTCATTCCAACAACCAACATGAAAGTGGGGATAATTATGTCCCGTAATAGCATCACGAATCATTGTTCCAGGGACGATTGATGTAGAATATATTTCAGTTTTAGTTTTAATACCATCATGGTCTCTTACAATACGATGATATCCAGGGTCAAGCATCTTAAGTTCGTCAAATTTCCACCCATTTCGTCCCATTTTAAATACCTTTTTTCCAACAGATTTATTTGAAAGGTCATCAGTAACTACTGAAAAATTGTCGTCTTCATTTGGAAGCATATACCCCCGTTGGGTATCGTTGAGTGAGTGAATTGAGTTATTGTCGTAATCGGACATTTAGAAAATAGTAGTATCTATAGTAACGTGTGTTATAATAACTTAACAGATGTTATCTTTATGTAGTTTTACAAGTTTATTTTCGCAATATATTATCAAATTATACTGTATACAATGATATCAATAAAACCAGAAATAGAAGACATAATAAATGATAAATTCATGAAAAAGATTCAACCAGGAACAGTAGTATATGATGTAAAACCACCATCTATATATAATACTATAAATGAACCAGATAATGAAATTATTAATATGGAGAACAATATTGCGTATAAATATTTAAGTAATGATACGCTACATAAAGTAATAAATATCACGGAAGATACGGAGTTCAATTATGTATTATATAGTATTGTAGATGATAGTGATAAACCATATGTAAAATTTTTAATGAATAATGAGAATAATATAATGAAATTTCCAAATGAAAACAGATTATTAGAGAACATTGACAGTGATAGTAGTTCTGACAGCGAAACCGATGATATAATACCATTTATTGAAGATGACGATGAAGATGACGATGATGAATTATTGGATATGTCATCAAATAGTGATGAATATGATGATGAATTATACCTTCCGGAACAATGTTCTCAATATATTAAAAATAATTTTGGTATTACATATGAAAAGTCAGAAGATTATTATAAGGGGTATGTGAATATGGAAGGCAAATTATATATTTTTATCAATACCACGATTATTCACATGGATTTTCCTAATGAGAATCAATATTCATGGGTAATTACAGATGAAATAATACATAAAAAATCATCGAATAACATACCAATATGTAAAATAATTACATCTATGTTCTCTAATAATTCAGACATAAAAAACATATATACCGAGAACAATGCCATTGTAGAACCCCCAATATGCGTGTATATATGCCAATATGAAGATGATAAATACATAAACATTGAAACAATTGACACGTTGAGTAATTCATTGGTATCTAATAAGGTGTCTCATGATATATTTGGTAATATTACAATGTTCTCTACAAACTCTATTTCGAATGGTTATAATTATAAAAGATATAGCTTATTTACAAGTACTGCGAACTATATACTGCATGCGAATTTTACAAAATCCGAAGTAGGATATATAAAAGATAAATCTTGTATTCGGTTCTTTTATAATAATATGGAATATTGGGCGGTGAAAGATACCAATTTGTTCTCACATATCTAATATATTTTTGGTATAGTTATATTAGATATTACTTCATATACCCAGATAAAAATTTTTCAATAACAGTTGCATCGATAGTATCTTGAAATTGATTTATAATATCTTCTTTTAATGGTTTTCTTGCATATACTTCTTCATATCCATTGATAAATTGGTTAATTTTTTCAACATGAAGGTTGTATTCGTCTTCCTCTTCATGTAATTTTCTGGCTGTTTCTTGAATTTCTTGTAATTTCTTACTTTCATGTGCTTGTTTGAGTTCTGCGTGTCGTATTAATTCTTCATTACGTTCTTCTAATATACGTTGTTGCTCTAATATGAAAGTGTCTCTTTCTCTGACTGCTTCTTCAGCAGCACTATCTATAATTGGTTCATTATTACTTTCAAGATACCATTGATTTCTGGTTTCTTCGGCACTGATAATAGTATCACATATATCGGGTTTCTTTACTTTGTCAAACCCAGGTTTATTTTGAAACTTATGTTTGAATTCTTTAACGATATGGTTTTCAATAGAAGGACTTGTTTCCATTAATCTATCAAATTCAAGACGACATGCTTTTATAAAATGTCCTGCTTTATCACGCTCGTCTGGTTTTTTTGCTAATTCAATACGTACATTTCTGGCAAACTTATCCCAGGCTATGGACGATACTCTATGTGCTTCATTTTTTTCTGATACTTTTAAATATTGTTGAATTGTGGTTAAAATACCTACTAAAATGTTGATACTACCAATTATTGCGGGTGCGTATTGTTTAATATTTGGTGGGAATGTTTCTTGTGCGAAAGATGCGGTTCCAGTAATTGTAGATAAAATAATAGCTGGTATAGTAAACCATGCTTGTTGACTTGCGAGTTTAGTATGACTTCTAAAATTTAACCATTTGTAACATTGTGCTACATCACACCATTCAATTAATATTTTTTCGTTGTCTGGAGACCATACGATTTTATCATCCAATGGATTTCCACCACCACCAATACTATGTTTGTCATCATTACCATCTAAATCTTTATTATCTGTTTGTTTTTTAGGCACATCTGTATCCATCTAAATTAAGCTATATATTTGCACAATATTCTATTTCTAATATAGTAATTACAACAATTATGATGTACTTTCTGTATCTGAATTTGTGGATACAGATGTGGGAGTAGGTGCTGGAGTAGGTGATATATTGTCACTAATATCAGGAATTAATAGTATATTGACATCTTCTTTTTTAGTATATGGTATAACATCTGAAACAGATTCTACTGATACCGATGTATCGTCAAAAATAGGTTCTATATCTGTAAGAATAGGATTTTCATCATCAGATTCGTTATAGTCAAACTTACGAATAGAATCTGCCTCTTCAACATCATCAACCGAATATGCGTGATTTCCATTGACATTTTCTTCTATTTCATTATCAAAATCTTTAAGACGTTGTAAGATGTTTTTTAAATGTTTGGTTTGAGATATGTGAAAAAATGACAGATAATTGATATATAACGCCATTTGTTGTTTTAATACAATGTTTTCATGTTCCAACGTATTCAGTAAATTTGATATAGAGAACCCAATACGTGTTTTACCATTATAATTTGTTATTTTTGTTTGATTTATTTCATAACATTCATATAAGAAATTTATATACTTCATAATATCTTCGTGAATATGTTTAATATCATCTAAATTATATTCCTGGAATGGTTCTAAATCCTTGTATGGTGGGAATGTATGAAAATCTATTTTATCAGCATTTAAATCGTCGGTATTATCTTTTATATAATTAACAATCAGTATATATAACTTATAATAATCACAATACATTCGGTTATTTAATAAGACGCGAAATCGGTCGATATTTTCTAATTCGACAGAAAACAATTTATATTGGAAAAAAAAGGAGTCTAAACTGAATAGTAAAGCCTTTTTTGTTGTGTTCTTAGAAAGTTCTCCATATATTGTTTTCAGTTCCATTATTTTATTATTTACTTTTTTTTTTATCTTGGTTACGTCATTACGTAATAATAATATATTATGAAAAGTCGATTTCAACTTTTCAAGATTATGAGATAAATTATTTGCCATGTTATATACTGTCGTCACATAAAAAGTTCAATCACATATGAATTACACTCATAATTCAACATCAACTACTACTATTTCACTTAACAAGTCAAATGAATTATCCCACATGTTATATGGTTTATCTGTGTTTTCAACTTGCGAATCATTTTCTTTGTTTTTTGTAGGTGAGAGTGTACTATATCTAAAGAATGGAACATTTGTTAATGTTGGTAAATTAATACGTTTATTTCTATCAATATGGTGTTTAATTTCCCAGTATTGTGCGGCTTCTTCGTCATATAATAATCTTATCATTCCGTATTCATATACGTTTTTCTTAAAATTAGTAGCCCTAATAGTTGAATACAACTGAATGGTAATGAAGGCATAATAATATCCATGTTTGCGTTCGTTAATTTTATATTTCATGTCTATCTTAGTTACATTACCTATATCCATACGTGGAAATACAGATAATATTTCTGCTTCTGTAACAGAACCAAGAATGCGTGGAATATAAATATTGATGGTCGTCATTGTTTTATTAGTTATTACTTTTTCATTGACACTTAGTTATTCAATTTTACAATAATATACACTAAAAATTGATTAAAAACAAACGTACATGAACCAATACAACTACAATAATGAGCGAAAATTCAAAACAAACCCAACCACCCCCTAATAATATTGTATCAACCGAGACACTACCGATTATGGTAAAGACAATACCCACCCCGGATTGGTTGAATACAAACACAGATACATCCAATAATATTTCAGATAACATTCCACGACCAATACTTCGTAGACATAGTCCTTTATTATTCGAACACCATACTAACAATATAAGTAAGAATAAATCACTTATAGATATTATGGACGAGCATGATAAATACGTCAATATTCACACTCAGAGATAAGTAATTTACACAAAAAGTAGTTAAACAGATTATACCCATATTATAAATATATAGCATGGATTCAACCGAAGTTCCTCCCAATTTTGTTACAGTAATTAATGATTTTACAAATGATTTAACAACAACATTTCCAGAATATAGTGATAGATGGAATAATCTAACCGGAACAATAGATGATTCATCGCGTGATGAAATATACAAATATTGCGTGACAGTATATCCCGAACGTTTTTTTGATATTCTATACCAAAATGCTGACATTTTTTCAGATAAACCGGATGTAAATGTAAATTTCTTGCCTAATGTAGATTTCAAAATCCTTTATAATTCCGAAGGAGTAACTGAAAATATCCGTAAAACAATATGGAAATACTTGCAATTAGTTTTATTTACAGTAGTTGGTAGCGTTAAAGATAAGAGCACGTTTGGAGATTCTATGAATATGTTTGAAGGAATAGATGAAAAAGACTTACAGGAAAAATTAGGTGAAACTATGGAAGGTCTTAATGATTTTTTTAAAGACATGGGTAAAAATGAAAGTTCTGAAGGTGACAGTTCTACCGGGCAAGAACAGTCAATGCCATTTAATATGAACGGTATGCCTAATATGGAAAATATGCAAGACCACTTACACACATTATTTAATGGTAAGATTGGTTCACTCGCAAAGGAGATGGCAGAAGAGATTTCTGGGGATTTTACTGAATTGCTTGGTGATAATGCTGAAGACGCAAGCCCCCAAGATGTTATGAAAAAGCTTATGAAGAATCCTACCAAAATCATGGGTTTAATGAAATCTGTAACTGGTAAATTAGATGCGAAAATGAAAAGTGGTGAAATTTCACGTGAAGAAATAATGAAAGAAGCGGGTGACCTTCTTGGAAAAATGAAAGAATCCACTGGAGGAGCTGAAATGTCAGAGATGTTTGCTAAAATGGCAAAAAGCATGGGAGGTATGGGTAAAAATATGAGAATGGATACAAACGCAATTGACCGTATGGTAAAATCTACAAAATTAAAAGAAGATATGTCAAACCGTCTTGATATTAAGAAAGCGAACATGTTAGAAAAAGCAAAACAGGAAGCAGTTTTGCTACAACAACGAATAGACGAACAGAATAAGCTAATCGCAAAGTATTCTTTAGAACAAAAAGACGGAAATAATATGGTATTCAAGCTCGACGGAGAAACTTCTCAAGAAAAGTCATTTATTCATCCTGATTTACTTACAGAATTAGAAGCTGATGATACAAATAAACAAAATAAGACAAGTAAGCCAAAGAAGAAGAAGAAGAAGGGAAAGAAATAATTTTTAGGCTTATATTTTTATCTGCGTATAGTTTAATTTAATGGGACTTTTTCAGTATATCAAATTAAACGTTTTTATAATTAGTTTAGCATTCGGATTATTTGCCGTATATATAACTATGCCTGATACACGTAAGATTTATGTGTATCCTACTCCTGAAAACATAGACGTGCTTCAATATAAGGACAAGACTGACACCTGCTTCAAATTCAAACAGAATGAAGTCGCGTGTCCTAAAACTGATGCTGAAATAACCAAAATACCACTACAAGGCTAACCAATTATTTTACATACCATACATATTATGTAAAATATCAGAAAAAAGACATTCAAGTATAAGATATTGAAAAATAATTTATATGAACGTAATGTATATTATGAATTTACAGCGTTTACTCCATACTGACCTCGGACAAACATTTATATCGGTATTGCTTGGTTTAGGTCTTGCTACTTTATTTAGAAAAGCATGTACGGATAAAAATTGTCTAAAATTTAATGGACCCATTATTAGTGAAATAGAAGATAAGATTTTTAAACATGATAATAAATGCTATAAATATACTACAACTTCATCAAAATGCGATAATACCAAACGCGTTATTAATGTATCTGATACACCACAAATAGACAAGTAATTCAGTTTATTTAGTACCATTCGTAAAACTATACAATCTTACTTATATGATATTGTATAGTAATGGAGAATACAACCACACGAATTTCAGATTTACCAGACCCGAATTCACAACATATGCAACAGCAACAACAACAACAACAACAACAACAATACATGAATCAACAACCGCCCACAAAAACAACTGAATTGCCGAATAATTATACTCCAATTAACGTGCATCCAAACCCCTATGGTGTTTCCGACCAGAACCCTATTATGTCACACCCCGAACAACCCATAAGTCCACAACAAGAAATTATTGCTAATAATAATGCTACTAAACAAGTTCCACAATATCTATCGGAAGAACAGCGACAAATGATAATGCCTTCGCAACAACAACGATTACCGTCACGACATATACAACAAGACACAACTCAATACGCTCAAGATGAAAGAGTCCAACCAAATTATATACCAAAAGAAGCTGTGTCTAATGACTACGTTAGAGAGTATGAAGAATTTACCGATAAAAATATTCAGAAACACGAAAAAGAGAATGACCGCAACCAACAAATAGATGATATTTTGAGTGATTTACAAGTCCCTATTTTTGTAAGTATTCTATTCTTTTTGTTTCAACTTCCCATTATAAATGCATATATATTCAAACGATTCTCGTTCTTATCCATTTATAATGATGATGGTAATTTTAATTTTTACGGTTTAGTATTTAAAAGTTGGATTTTTGGTAGTATCTATTATACCATCACTAAATTCACCAATTTTTTAATTAGTCTATAATCCTAACACCTTCAATAATTTATTTTTAGAGGCGATTTTTGTTTTCTTTTTAACTGTCTTAGATACAGGTTTCTTTACTTGTTTCTTTTCTTCAGAAATATTCGTTTTATTTTCATTGGGAGTGTATTTCAAAAACCATTCTTGATATTCAGGTGATGTTTGTTTATTCTTCAATTCTTTAAATTTTTGAGTTTTTTCAGAACGTATATCTTCAATGGTTAGTTGTTTTCCATAACATTGATTTGTGAAACGCTTTAACATACCTTGTTGTTTTAGTTTATTTGTTTCTTGAATATTAAACAAATACTCGGCCATACATAATAATCTGATGTCATTTAGTTTTTTATCACCATAAACAAAGCTCAAATATAAACTCATAATAGTATCAATAGTAGCTATTTTTACAGTTCTATCTTTCAGATTTATTTCATTGTAACTATGACACGCAATCGGTTTGTGTATTACTGCTATAATGTCATCCTTCCCCATAGATACTTCTATATTCTCAGGGATTACTTCACCAATCGCATCATTACGTTTTATTTTGATATTTTTTATTCCAGTATCTTCTAATTGTTCTTTTAATATCAATGCGGTTTTTTCGAAGTCTTCAGATAATACATCAAAATCCGGTATTTTTTGTATTTCCCGTTTTTCCTTATCGCTTACTTGTTTTGAATATAATCCACTCGCATATCCACCGAAAAATACGACTCCCTCATCCATTAAAGTATCTCGTGCGATAAAATATATTTTCTCTTGCTCGGACATATCTATTTCCATTTTTCTCTGAAAATCTATCTCAGAGCAATTGGAAGTTTTTAATGGATAATATTTGTTTAGTAAATTCAAACGTTCCAATACTTTTTCCCATCTGGATACATCTCCATCAGGTCTGGATAATTCTAAGTACATAGACATTCTCAAATAATTTGGGGGTGTATAATGGATACCAGACCTTTTTATAGAATCATTTTTAATTGAATCAAATAATTGTTTTGGTAATTGGGTTATATCCGCAATTGGAATAAAATTCACAAAAACTTTGTATGTTCCATGATGAACTCCTGCCTTTGCTTCAACATTAGTGTATCCACTATCATAATATATATCAGCCAACTCTATTGCATCTTTCATTGCGTTTGATGAAAAGAAATCATAATCAGGTATTTCGGCTTCTTTGTCATAGAAACGTGCGTTTTCTGGTAATATATTATTAATAGCAGTACCCCCATAACATACTAATTTCTTGTCTACAATAAATTCTTCTACTATTTTTATCATTTTTTGGACGTCTTCATCACTAACAATTCTTTTACCGGAAGTTTTTTTATTCTCTGTTATAGCACTCCTTAATACAGCCATTTCGCACTCTTGGAATGTCATTTTATTAGTACATTCGTCCGGATAAAAAGTTTTCTTTGACTTTTGCGATTTATTTTTATTGTATTTACCCATTTGTATATACAATAATTATACTTTTTTTTACTGCATTTGATTTTTTTTCAAATAATCAATAGTATATGCTAAAGGAATAATTCCACCTTTGTTATCATTAAACATCTGTTCGTATTGCTCTAACTCATCGTCTTTGGAATAAAACTTATACAATACAAATTGTGCTCCATAATTCAATATAAAACTATTTATATCCGGATTTTTTGTATTATTATTAATAGTATCTGGCATAACTAATCTCAACTTACGCGTACTCGTACATAATCCACATTTGTCTTCTACTCGTATGTGGTCGTAATTTAGATTTAATAATTCCGTGTATCTATGAAGAAATAATTTATCCGACCCACTTTCTAAATTAACAAATGTAGATAGATTATAACATTGTCTTTCTTCTGGATTGCAGGTAGATTTAGAATTATAATTTCGGTCAATTGTTTTATCGATAATTAACACTATTTTGCCTTGTATATCTGACATTTTTGTTTCTTTAGACACTTCTCCTGTGTATAATCTTGATTTTAAATTGGAATCAACCACTTTAGATATTAATTTATATAGTTTTGTATCATCTCCTTTTGATTTGATTCTTAAATGAATAAATAATGGGTCATTTAGATTAGGTGTAGGTTGGACGAAAGCGGAAGTAGATATCATACTAAATACATTGTCAAGTAAGAGTGTATTCACAGTTTCAATCGTTTCTAATTGTGTATCATTTGTATACGTAATCATTGGTTTATCATCAATTAACAATACTTCAAAATCGAATAGTCTCACTCCACGAGATAATAAATATTTAACCATGTCTATATTTACACTTTTTCCCGTCACTGCGCTATTATAAGATGACTTTATAACATAATCTTTTAACGTTGGTTTATCACGTGAGTCGGTTGAAGACTCATCAGGAGGTAATGAAACAATACCAGTTCCTTCAGATTCTATTAAACTATTATATTCTCCTTCTGCTGTTCCAAACAACTCTAATCCTTCGACTGTATTACATTGACATTCATCGTTTTTGCATCTGGACCTACATTTTAGTGATTTACATTGTAATTTATTAATAATTCTTGATATCATTTTACGCTTCCATAGAAAACGATATATTACATATATGAATATACAAATAATTGATAGTAACAAGATACCTTGAGTATTATTCATTATTATGGGTTATATATTATTTGAAGATTTAATATATAATCACTAACAAATATAATAGTAATTATATATAAACTTATAATAATGGCTGGTGGATTACTAAACATTGCTGCCGTAGGAAATGCGAATTTATTTTTAACCGGAAATCCAAGTAAAACATTTTTTAAAGTAACATACTGTAAATATAGTAATTTCGGACTTCAAAAATTTCGGATAGACTATAATGGTTCAAGAGATTTGCGTTTAACCGAACCTTCTACATTTCAATTTAAAATACCAAGACATGCTGAGCTATTAATGGATACATATGTTGTGGTAACATTACCAGATATATGGAGCCCTATACATCATCCATTACCTAAACCAATACTATCACAAGAAGGGTCCAATACTATACCAGAAATAGTGGATGGTAATGACACTGGATGCCGATGGGCTCCTTATGATTTTAGGTGGATTGAAAATATTGGCGCTTCTATGATTCAAGAAATCGAAATCACAAGTGGGTCAACCACTATTCAAAAATATACTGGGGAATACCTTTCGATGATGGTTGAACGTGATTTTAATTCTGATAAGAAAGAACTATTTAATACTATGACTGGAAATGTACCAGAAATAAATGACCCGGCTAACTGTAATGGTCGTATTAATTCATATCCATCAACAATTCATACTCAAAATACAGCTGGTGCTGAACCATCGATACGTGGGAGAAATCTATATATACCCATTAATACATGGTTTACATTGAATAGTTCATGTGCGTTTCCATTGATTGCTCTTCAATATCAAGAACTTCATATTAATGTTACGTTTAGACCGATTCAAGACTTATTCCAAGTACGTGATGTATTTGATGCCAGAAATAATTTTCCATATATAAAACCGAATTTTGGCGAATCACGTTTTCAGATGTACCGATTTCTACAAACCCCCCCTTCCATAGAAGTATCGGCTGAAAATTATCAAAATAAACTTTCTTCATGGAATGCTGATATTCATCTAATATCTACTTATTGTTTCTTATCTAAAGAAGAAGCAGAACTATTCGCAAGAAAAGACCAAGTATATTTAATTAAAGATGTATTCGCACATACGTTTGAAAATATAACTGGAACACGTAAGGTTAAACTACAATCGCCTCCTGGTATGGTTTCAAGTTGGATGTGGAATTTCCAGAGGAATGATGTAAATTTACGCAATGAATGGAATAACTATACTAACTGGCCGTATAAAACACTACCGGTAGGAAGCGTACCATATACGAATAGTAATACTCAAGGTGCTTTTCCCAACGTAGACCCAGTAGATTTACTTGTAACTGGATTATTAACTACTGGTAATTTCGCAGTAGAAAATAGAAAAGAAATACTTGAAACCATGGGTATACAACTTGATGGTAGTTATCGCGAGAATATGTTAACTCGTGGTATTTATGATTATATTGAAAAATATACCCGAACTAAAGGTTCAGCTAAGGAAGGCGTATATTGTTATAATTTTTGTCTCGATACAAGTCCGTTTGAATACCAACCATCCGGTGCTATTAATTTAAGTAAATTCAAAAATATCGAATTAGACATTACAACATATGTCCCCCCAATAGATCTTGTTAATTCAAAGTTTGATGTTATTTGTGATGGTGAAGGTAATCCAATCGGATTTCGTAAAGAGAATTGGAGATTATACGATTATAATTACAATATGACATTATATGAAGAAAGATATAACGTATTGTCATTCATAGGTGGGTCGTGTGGTATGTTACATTCAAGATAAGTTATATTGCGTGTTTTTTCCATTTTTATTAAGATTATATAGTATAACAAATAATAGTATACTATATAAATGAAAGACGTATCGAATAGTAATAAAGTATTTAGTGATGACAATACAAAAAAGGAAACTACTAACTTTCAAACAGAACATATGAAAAACAAAATAAAGAATGTAAAGAAAAGAAAGAAATTAATAAACATTAAAAATATTGAACCATTAGTTAATATTCATGAAACCCAGGATATAAAAGAAGGATTTACTTTCAACGATTGCGATTGGACTGGAATGGATAATGTTTATGAAGGAAGCAAAGCAGAAGTTATTGATACCTCACGTTCATTCGCCAAAATAGTAGAAGACGCATTTAAATCTCTTGAAACATGGTACGATGAGCGTATGACATTTTATACAAAAATTGGAAGTAAGGGTGATGAAAAACATATCAATCATGACAAAGGATATTTAAAGCGTTATTTCAATTGGATAATATCAATATTAGTTGCGTCTTTTGTTGTATACAACTGGAGTTTTGTTATGTTCTATAGAGATAGCGGTAATCAACCTGTAAATTCATTTAATGTTCCACGCGAACAAATAAAACAAGCAACCGCAATGAATCCATTTATGAAGATTGTCAATTTTTTCACTGATATACCATTATTTATTACGGATGCTTTTAAACGATATATTATTGACTATTTTCCCGAGTATGTTTTGAATAAAATACACGAACCTACTTCATCTAAGAATTTAAAAGTAATATTATTATTGCTATTTATGTTTATATTGGGATTATCCGTATTTATGATACATGGCTCAGTAGGAACTATTAAAAGTATATTGGTCGATTTTGCTAAGTTAGAATTTTCGGGAATTTTGCCTATCGTTGTCTATGTCATTATCGGAATATTGTATTTAATGACGTTTATTGAAACCAACCCTCTCGCAGATTTATTACCAATTGGTTCATTTATTACATTCACACAAGTATTTAGCCCTTTATTTTGGTTAAACAAAATTTTATTATTAGTATACTTAGTTTTTATAGGAGCACCATTATCAACAGCCATATTATTCGGTTATATATTGTTTCATTCATTATTTGGAATGTTTTATAATGGATTTAATATATTGAAAACTAAAAACGAATTTGATGATTTTTTGAAACAATATAAACCTATCCCTAAGCATGATACAGCATGTAATCCTCTTAGTTTCTTTGATAAAATCATAAATTATATGATTTATATATTCAATTACATATATGAGAATTGTATTCAAATTGGGATTATAATAGTTATGTTATATGCGTTGATTGATTCAAGTATTAAAGTAAAAAATAATGCATTGAAATCATTAATCATGATTATCACAATAGCGTGTATAACAGGTACTGTTATATATAGTATACTAATTAATATATTATCATCTACCAATAATGACACGTTATCTACCAACACTGTACCTACACCCAATGAAGACAAAACAATAAACCCTTTAAATATACCTAATACACAACCAACTATAGTACCTACAAAAGAAACTATATCTGACATTGCTGATAAGTTGAATGTGAATGATAATACCGCACTTCAAGATGGATTGAAACAAATGGGGAATATAGCATCATCAATGAACTCGTTAAAATAATAAAATATTAATATACAAAGATGTATATACCAATTCTATCATGTTAGAAAAATTTATGGATTATTACAGAAATTTAGATATAACTATTAATAATAATATACAAAATGAAAAAGTAGCGGTTATAGTAGAACCCAGAAAACATAAATATCTTATACCCGTGATAAAACAAGTTATGAGTAAGTTTGATAACACGTGGAATTTACGAATTTTTGGTAGTGATATGAACGAAACATATGTAAAGGAAAATATAAAAGGGAATTATACATTTATTAACATGGGTATTAATGACCTGATTTCACCAGATGCTTATAGTCTATTACTTCAAAGCAAACATTTCTGGAACAAAATAAAAGAAGAACACATTATTATTTTTCAAACAGATTCATTCATAATAAATAATGATTATGAAATATCAACAAAGTACCCTTACTTAGGCGCACGATACAAAATGGGTCTTAGTGGTAAAATATTGAATCAGGTTGGACCGATACAAAGTAATGACCCTATGTGCGGTGGGTTTTCTTATAGACAAAAATCAGCTATGATTGACTGTATAAATAATGTTACATATGATGATATTATACAATATAGAACATCTAATAATCTATGTAATGCTTATTTTATTGACGAATTTATTATAGCGGAAGATGCCTTTTTTGAAAACGCATTAACTATATTGGGATACCCTTCGCCTTCACATACAGTTCAAGACGAACCATCGAAGTTTTGTGTTAATGTTCTATATAGAATGTATGACATTAACCCATTAACCGCTTTCGGTATTCATCCATTTGATAAATTTCCAAAACATGATATTGATTATATATGTGGAGAATTACTTACGAATATAACATAATTAGTTTGTATTTACCAATATAAATACAAATTAATAATATAACTATTTAGATAATGGGTAATGACGATAATCAACAATCTTTAGAAAAATATCCATTCGTGAGTATATGTACGCCTACATTCAATCGTCGCCCATTTATTGAAAACATGTTTACTTGTTTTCGTAATCAAGATTATCCAAAACATAGACTGGAATGGATTATTGTAGATGATGGTACTGATAAAATTAAAGACTTGATTGTATCATCGGATATTCCTCAAATACGGTATTTTGAAATAGAGAAAAAAATGTTTCTGGGTGAAAAACGTAATTACATGCATAAACATGTACGAGGTTCAATTATTGTCTATATGGACGACGATGATTACTATCCACCCGACCGTATTTCACATGCGGTAGAACGACTACAATCCAAACCAGAAGCATTATGTGCTGGTTCAAGTGAGATTTATGTATATTTCAAAGGAATGAATAAAATGATTCAATGTGGTCCTTATGGCGATAACCATGCGACCGCAGGTACGTTTGCTTTTAAAACCAAATTATTAGAACAAACAAAATATGAAGACAATGCCGCTTTAGCTGAAGAAAAGGCATTTTTGAAAAACTATACTATTCCATTCGTACAACTTGACCCTTTGAAAAGTATTCTCGTATTTTCACACGAACATAACACATTTGATAAACGAAAAATGTTCGACCAAAAACAAGACCCAAAATACTTCAAAGAATCTTCCAAAACTGTAGATACATTCATACAACATAATCACGAAAATAATATTAAAAAATTCTTTATGGAAGATATTGACGCATTATTAGATACATATGACCCTGGAAAACCGGAGATGAAACCCGATGTTCTTAAACAAATTAAAGAAATCGAAGCTAAACGAGCACAAATGATTAAAGACCACGAAGAAGCACAAAAACAAAATGGACCGATTATGCTTAACCGTGAAGGACAACCGCCTATTCAATTAACTAATATGCAAGTCGTTCAAATTATGGAACAACATAAAAAACAAATAGTGGAACTTTCGCAGAAAAACGAACAATCAACACGATTTAATCAATTGTTACAGCAAAAAGTTGCTGACCTTACTAAAAATGGAACTAATTCTGTAATACAAGATACAACTAAAGACCATACGCAACTAATTGAACTTACAAAGAAAAACGAAGAACTACAACGTTTTACGCAAGTACTACAACAAAAGGTGATTGAACTAACTAAAAAAAACAATAATATAAATACGACAAATAAAGATGAAAACGTAGGAAAGGAACAACAACTTATTACTCAAATACATGCCCTTACGAATAGAAATGAAATCATTGAAGAACAATTATTGAAAGCAAATAATACGATTACTATATTACAAGGGGGTTCTAAAAAAGATAATGAGAATATTACAATCCATGCGATTGATAAAACCATTCCAGAAATAACCGTTAATATCAATAATGACGATTAGTTTCTCCACATATTGATGAAATTCATACAATTTCATCAACTACTTCTTATTCATTTTCATCTATATCAATTGTTACAGCATCCTTTTTTACACTCTTATCCATATATCTATACATGCGTTGTATATCCAGCTTATTAATATTATAGTTTTCAAATATTTCTTCAATGTTGTTTGTATCATCATTATTCATCATTAATCGTATTTCTTGGAACATAAAAATCAATTCAGACTTGTCTAAATCTAATTCTTGACATAATCCGTAGAGAAACATCATATTATTGTATTCGGTTGAATATTTTGTCAATACTTTTGTAAATCTTACTTCTGAATTATCAAATTTTTGTTTATTTTCGGGAAAATTATCATGATAAATTTTATTATTATGAAATGTTTTCATTAGGGAACTCATTTCGTTGAATTGCCAAATCTGATTTTGAAATGTAATTCTATCAATATAATCCGCATAACACATTTTATCTAAAATTTTTTGATATACGGGTATAGATCTACATCTATCATACTTTTCTATCATATCCACAATATTTTCATGCCATAACAAAGCTACTATAGTTCGTTCTGTTTCATTCATTACGCGATTATGTTGTTTTAATGGAACGTAATTATTAAGTAATGTATGTGTAATTCGTTTGGAATCTTCATTACTTGATTTTCGTTGAAATATCAATGATAATGCGTCCCCTTCAATAAGAGAGGGTTTCTTTTGGTAAATATCATACACAAAATTCAATTTACGTACATCACATTGTATATAATCTAATAATGTTTGTTTTTTTTCTATATTATTGGGGGTATTTAATTCCGGAAACATAGTTATTAATATACGGTTGGTTTGATTCATTGTTGGTAATTTTAATTCAAATGTGTTACATACTTTCATTAGTTCGCGAATTTTTTTATCGATACAATAATTACCTATACATATTATTGGATTCATTGTAGAACTTTCTAATTTCTGTTTCTTTGTTTTCTTTTGCCGTATTAGTTTGATTAATGCTGTAATACCTCCTTTATCCCCATTATTCATACCGTCAATTTCGTCCATTACGATTGCTATTCTTTTTACCTTGCGTGTCATCATATCGAGTACATTTCGGTTTGATATGTTATTACTGGTTATTGTATTTATCAAACCTGTATTTCGAACATCACCCGCGTCATATTTTATTACATCATAATCCATTTCTTTCAGTAAATTCATTACGAACGTGGTTTTTCCTGAACCAGGAGACCCATAAATGTATATACCTTTTTTGTATGTTAATTTATTATAATTCGCATCAAAATCATTTAATATAGACTTTATATTATCAGATGTAGTTTGTCTATCAAATATACGTATTAATTCTGTATTATTGATTATTTTTTCCATGGTACGACTGTTATATTATAATGGGTTTTTTATAACTTGTTTTACACGAATAATATTTTATCACATTATCAAAATATTATTTTACAATTTTATGCGAAAGAACTGAAATCAGCTGTTCTTGGTATGAAATTACTGGGTCTCTCAGGCAACGCACCATATCGGGTGTAGTTATTGTTGGTTCCGTAATATTGACCTCCATTTCCACCGGTTTGCTGATATGCCATACGTCCATTACTATTGCCGATTTGTTGTTGGCGCTGTTGTGCAGGAGTTAATATACCAGCAACACCACTACCAGCATCGCGAATGAGCCCAGTCGCACCACCAGTTACATCTTGGACCAATCCAGTAGCTCCACCTACAATTTCACGCCCCAAACCAAGAGCACCACCAATTATTTCACGTCCTAAACCGACAGCTCCACTTGTAGCATCACGTCCTAAATCTACAGCTCCGCTTGTAGCATCACGTGCTAAATCAGTTACTTCATCTACAGTGTCACCTAATACGGATTTACCATTTGAAGCATTACCACCTACTACTGATTTACCATTTGATGCCTTTGTTCCACTACCACCATTACCACCACAATTAGTACAAGTTACATCTTTAGGACACATGGGACATGTAGGACATACGGGTGGTACTATTTGAGTTTTCAAAATATAATCTTCGGATTTGGACTCTTCCTTGGATTCTTCTTTTGACTCTTCTTTTGACTCTTTCTTATCACAGGAAGCAGAAGGTGTTGGTTTCTCAACTTTTTCACAATTATCCATTCCATATAGTGTAAATCTTCTCACATTCTTTAGTACTAAAGAATCCATAGCACTTGATTCAAATCCACAAACAAATACCAAAGTTTTGTCTACATTTTTAATGTACGTAATTATGTTCTCACCTTGTCCGTCTAAAGCCGTCCATGCCTTTAATTCAGCATATTTTTCTTGATTTTCATGAGTTTTATTATCGTCATACATTTTCTTGACGGCGTCAGTTTCGATTATTTCACCTGCACCATTGTAAATAGTAATACTTCCGGTATTGTGTTCCTTGCGGACTATTAAGTTGGATGTAGGAATGTCGTACAACACAAATTTATCCACTTGATATAAATCATGTTCTCCATATTTTTCATCCTTGACATATTTATTATTATCATCATCTTGGGTATTTGACGAATTTGTAATTTCAATGGGTTCTACATTCGCTACACCCTGTTTTTCTTTGGAAAAATGAAAAACGCCTCTTGGGGTAATCTTGTTATCATCGGATTTTTCATAAATAGATACATATGTATCATTTTTCCAAGGAACATAGAAAACAGTTGTTTCTGGTGCGAATTCACTTTGACTAACATAACTCCATGTTACACATGTATTATCTATAGTACCAATTAAACTTTCTTGTGTTGGGAGTAGGTCTGATACAGGCTCAGAAAAATCATAAATATAACTTTCGGCTCCACCACGTGGGGTAATAATTAATTTTTTGAGGGTAGATGTTAGAGAACCCATATTTTCGTGTCCTTCAGAAAGGTTTTTTCCTACAACATCTACAACACCATTTGCGTTATTTAATGCGTTTTTAATTGATGGAATCGAATCAACTACATTCTCTGGTAAATTAGGTCCTTCATTCTTTATTTTACTTGCTATTTCATTTACTATTGTATCTTTATTTTCAGTAATGTCATTCTTGGTTTGTTCTACCTTATTGTTTAATCCATTGCTTAAGTTACCTAATAACGGTATAGTCTCATCTATTTTTGTTCTTACCTTTTCTTTTATTTCTTCTTCACTTGAATTAGATGACTCATTCGCTATAGTCTTGATAGTATTGGCAATATTTTCTCCTATGTTACCAACCATTTCAGCATCGGCATCGGCATCAGCATCCGCTTCAGCATCCGCACCATTATTCGAGGGTTCTCCTTCTGTTCCATTTTGGGTTTGTGTATTCCATTCAACAACCGCTTCTACAATATTCCCATTTTTCTTATCATAAAAAATTGTTTCGGTTAATTGTGTCAAAGGCGATGTCTGTGAATATTCAGGTAATATAAATTCACTAAACTGACCTTTATCATTAAACATGTTCTCAACACCTTCTACAAAGTATGAATTTCTCATGTAAATTGATATTGCTAAAACTATCAATAATATTAAAAATACGACTAAGGGTGTTAATTTGAAACTCTTCATTATATATAAACTATAGGACGAAAAATATTTTGTGACGAAAAATTGAATAGAAACGTTATTTTCGTAATTATTTCAAATACCAAAATGGAACCTTCTAAAAAGACACGTGTTAAAAAAGAACCCCCTTTATTAGAGCGGTTTTATAGTGATAATGCGGATTTGTATGAAATATCAATGGATGAAGCAGGTAGAGGCTGTATGTTTGGACGTGTGTATATTGCTTCCGTAGTTCTTCCTAAAAATCCAGAATTGTTTTCTGGGGTGGATGTCAAAGATAGTAAAAAGTTTAGTTCAAAAACAAAATTACGTGAAGTAGCTGAATATATTAAAGAAAATGCTCTTGCGTGGCATATTGAATATGCGGAAGCAAGTGAAATAGACAATAAAAATATTCTTGCGTGTGTTATGGATGGTATGCATAGTTGCATTCGTGAATCTATTGTAAAGGTAAATGATATTACGGGTACTCAACATAATACATCCAAGTTTATGGCGATTGTAGATGGTAATTATTTCAAACCATATTGCCATTTTGATGCGAGTACAAATGATTATCAACAAATACCTTATGTTACAGTGGAAAAAGGTGATGGTAAATATATGGCAATCGCGGCTGCAAGTATCCTTGCTAAAACTGCCCGGGATGATTATGTATTAGAAATGTGTGAAAAATATCCAATTTTATCAGAACAATATGGTCTTGATAAAAATGTAGGTTATGGAACTAAGCTTCATATGTCTGGTATTCAAGAATATGGTATTACACAATGGCATCGTCGCAGTTTTGGCTGTTGTAAAACAGCATTGGTGACTGAGATTTAATAAATCATAAAAACAATTTATCAATATTTTCCTTTGAAACTTCCATATAATTTGTCGTTCTATCCATGGTACTATATCCAATAAGAAAGTTATCAGTTTTTTTATCAAACACAAATCCCAATGTATATTCAATATGCTGTTTTTCAAACGTAAATGGGATGCTATAACGTTTTACTTTGAAAGTATCTACATCTAATACGACAAATACATGATAATAATGACGTTTTTGTTCGTAACTTACCAAATGGGTAATAAACCAGATTTCATTGTTTATAGTTACTCCGTTAGTTGACCCACGCATTATTTTAAATATACTGGGTGTTTGTATTGTATTTGTAGTAAAAAACGTAGTATTTATATCTGTAGCAGTGTCTTTATCTTGGATATATTCACCAATCGTTAAAGGAAACCAATTGTATATTACTTTCACTCTTTCTAATGCGGTATTAAATAGTACCCAATTCTTTTCTACTGCGTGTGATTTATCCTTAGTAACAAGCGATGAAGTAGCTTTATGAGAATTCATGTCAATTGAACCGGTTTCAATCATTATTTTACCATATGAAATCCCCCGATTCGCATTGAAACATACACCCATTGAGTTTGATAATAAACGTACATCCTCTAATCCTATATATACTCCATCGTGCTTTGTATTATATTCTAATTCAAATTCCTTTTCTTTGGTCCATTCATCATTGGTTATATCAAATACACTAATTATATTCTTTGTTATAATGTTATTATTCTTAGTCAAATTTCCGCTATTATCTTTGTATAGGTATGAACCAGTGTTATCTATAAAATGGTTAACGAACCGTGTATTTACATATAATTTATCATTGTTCTCGCTATAACATATAGAAGGCGTACAATTAAACAAATTTGTGTATTTATTCATGCATGAAACAACACGTATCGTCTTCACATTTTCCGTTTCTGGTTGTTTCATATCGGATAGAGATTTAGTGTAAAACTTGTAATTAGAGAGAACATTGCTGCGTATATTGTTATCTAATGGATAATTTAAAACTCGCATAAACACTTTTACCATATCTATATTTTGTTGGTTACTATAAAATCCAGTGATTGAGAACTCGTAATCTATTTTATAATCATATATATCCTTTTTTAAAAACAACTGGTTCTCTTCATTAATGCTATTGCGGCTTTTGACAGCCATATTATAAAAAACATCAACCAATCCATACTTTTGATTGTTTCTATAGTAATGAATAATCTCGTATAGGTTCTCAATACGTTCCGGTAAACGATTATATCCTTCAAGCCAATAGAATATAGCTTTTTCCATTTCATTCAACTCTTTATAGCACAATCCAATACAATAATAGGAATACCAAACTTCTTGTATCCATCCTTTTAGTTCTATTCTCTTTTTATACGTTTCTATAGCGTTTTCATATTGATGTGAATCTTTATAGCTATTCGCAAGATAAAATGTATATCTGTCATTATTCGGGTTTTTCTCAAGACCGTCTTTTAAAAGACGTATATCTCTAATAAATTTATCAGCCTTAGCTCCACCATCTCCAATATCATTAATAAACATTATCGATTTAGGAATTCTATATATGGTTGTATCATCTGGAGTCTGGATATACTCATGAGTTACTCCCCAATATGAAAATTTGCCTGTATTTTTGATAATACGAAGATTTTGGTAATGAAATTTGTCGTTTCCTTGTAATAAATAGTATGCGTCCTTATTCATAGATTGTTTGAAGTTATGTACGGAGGTATCTTTATTTATATGTAAAGTCATATCAGCATCTAAAAACAATATATAATCAGCATTATCCATACCATAACATTCATTTAGAGCATAATTACGATTATATTCAAAATTACGGAATGGTTCGTTTACTATTTTTCCAGCCATATTTACATTCTCAAAGAACGTCTGGATTGTATCAATCGTATTGTCTGTACTACCGGTATCACATATACAATATGTATCGATTAAAGGTAGTACTGTTTCCAATAACCGTTTGATGATTTTACTCTCGTTTTTCACAATCATATTTAGACATATTTTAGGCATGATTGAGAACTTGGTAATATATTGTAAATACATCAATGTTTATATTTATTTTTTAACTCAGTATTTTTTCCAGTTATATAATAACTAACCATTATACAATGTCCTTTACGAGATTTCATGATGACCCACACAGAATAAAAAAACAAATAGACGAAAGTAGCTTCGCAGGTAGATATATGTTAAATACACCAGGTCCTGGAGAAGAACTACCTTTTTTTGAAGACGCTCAAGTTAGACTACAACACTGGGGTGCTAACTTACAAAATAACACTGTAGCTCTTGAAAGCGATTTACGTGGTTTAACACGTCCATTAAACCGTGATTTAACAGATGAAAATAACTATCAAAAACAGTCCGTATATAGTGCTCCAAACTACTATCATTCAAGTCAACCCTTCATTCAAGAAAGCCGAGCCAGTCATCCTGCTTGGATGTATAAAGATTTAGAACAAACACGATGGGAAAAACCTTTATTAAACCCATTGAATGGTTTAGAAAAAGGTTTTCATGAAAACCTTCAAACACGTATTTTAGAAAAAGATAATCATACAACCAAAATACCATTTGTTAATGGTACAAATCAAAATAATTTTTATCTAACTGGTAACTCGATATGTATTTCTGGTAACGAAGAGAGTTGTCCCGGAACACTTTATTCTGGAAAAATGGCTAACGCCAAAAAATAAACTAAAGAATAATATTGTATAAAAGTAATATATTTATATAATATAAAATAAGATGGAAGTAGTTGTACCATTATTCGCCTTATCCAGTTTATATTTAATTAATAATCAGAATAAAAAAAAGGATGAACCTGAAGAATTCTCAAATCAAAAAGCATTACCTAATACTAATGTTGCAGATGAAAATTATCCAATAGATTCAAATGAAACTGACAACACGTCAAATTTATCTGTAAATAATCGCTATGATAACGGAGGTGGAGTATATACGGATAAATATTTTAATCAGCAAAAAACAAACTCTAATAATGAAACTGAATATATGTCTTTAGACGGTAGTAAAGTTTCTGGAGATTATTTTCAACACAACAATATGGTCCCTTTTTTCGGAGGACATTTAAAGACAAGTCCCGAACTCGAACAAGCCAATGAGAGTATTTTAGACAACGCAACTGGTTCTGGTTCTCAATTTATAAAAAAACAAGAACAATCCCCATTATTTTCACCCGGTGAGAATTTACAATGGGCGAATGGTATGCCTAACCAGAGTGATTTTATTAAATCACGTATTAACCCCAGTATGAAAATTGCGAACGAAAGTCCATTTACACAAGAAAGAGTTGCTCCTGGTCTTGGATTGGGTTATACAACGGAAGGTTCTGGTGGGTTCAACTCAGGTATGGAGCAACGTGATTTATGGAAGCCCAAGACTGCGGATGAACTACGTGTTGATAATAACCCTAAAGCAGGTGGTAATATGGTTTATGGATATGAAGGTCCAGCGAATAGTCATATTAAGAACATTGCTACTCAGGAACAAATGGGAATTATGGAAAAACACCGTCCTGAACGTGCTTTTGAATTAGATACCAGAAATGTAGAAGGGTTTTCTAATGGGGAACGTGATATTGGTCGTTTATTTACAACTGGTGGGGCTGAAAAAGGTCAAACCATGCGTGGCGTTCCAATCGCAAAACATGTATCCAGACCTGAAACCGCTGTTTCATATACTGGTGCTGCCGGGTATCAAAATGATGGAACTTACGTTCCAGGTGAATACATGGAGTCTACAAATCAACAATTAGGTGCTCCACAATTTGGTGCTGCAAGCGCACAAGGTAAATATCTACCCACTGAATCTGACTATGGTATTAAATCCAAACAAGCATACCCCAATAACAGAAGCGCAAATAAACAAGACAGTTATTTTGGTATGGTTAGCGGAAGTATTGGAGCCGCTGTTGCGCCTATTATGGATATTTTACGTCCATCCAGAAAAGAAAATGTTATTGGTACATTAAGACCTTACCAAAATCCAGGCGCACGCGTTCCACAAACATACATTTTTAACCCATCTGATAAGTTACCTACTACTATGCGCGAAACTACTGAAAACTCCAAAAACCATCTTAATGTCAACGCAAACCAAAATGGAGGTGCTTATCAAAGTACCGCTCATCAGGTTGCTAATACAACCCGTAACGAGACTGGTGATTTTTACTACGCGGGTGTAGCAGGGGCGGGTGACGGAACCAGACAACCATCATCATACCAATCTGGTTACAATCAGCGTAATAATGATATTAAATCAAGCACTATAGATGGATACATGGTAAAGGGGAATATGTCATTAATGAACTCCAAGATGAATGTTCGTCAAGTGTCTCGTGATGAAAAACTCAAAAATTCAAGAGAAGTCTCGGGAACAATGCCTTATAAATCACCTGATACAAATACTATGGGACGTCTATCTGGTAATGAGAAGGGACTTTATTCTAATATTCAAACTGACAGAACAAATCCTGAATTTTTAAATAACTTAAAATCCAATCCGTATGTTTTAGACCATCGTAAAGCACTATAATTTGTAAATATTTACACATATATTTACAAATCGGTTACATCAAGTATGATGTATATATTAACAAACCCGTTACATTTTCGTTATCTATATTTATAATTATTTTTTGATTTGGGTCATCTTCAGTAGCCACGGTTGTTGTCACGCTACCTATTTTATCATCTGTTTCATCATAAACATCACCTGATTTTATTATGTTAATACATCTATTACCTACATCCATACCAGCTATTTTACATTCACTCTCATCCAGTTTTTTACATGATTCTCCAAATGCTTGTTTATTGTAGCCAAAAGTTGTTCGGTTTGCTTTATCTGTATAGTTTGTTATATCTTCAGCAGTTAATATTCTATTTGGGTTTCCGGATGGTTGTGATTTGTTTTGATTTAACATGAAATCGCCCCATAAATTAAATGTTTGATTCGTTTTTTTAGTATTATTTGTTATTTCTAATTGAAACTTTTTAGGAAACACGTCATTTGTGTTAGGTGTTAGTATAATAAAGTTGTTATTTGGTCTTGCTCTATCTAATTTGACATCTATTTTACTATCCTTATTTTCAGTGTATTCGGTATACTTCGAATTTTTACAAATCGGTATTTTCTTCTTACCATTATACATTTCATCTATATAGTCTTTCTTCATGGTATAAATTTCATTTAAAGATTTATTACGAGGTATATATTCATTCAATGTGGATGTTGGTAAAATTTCATCTGGATGATTCACCGATAATGTTGTAACCGAATAACTGGGGTCCTCTATAAAACCTATCGATTTTGGATCTACATCTAACATATAAACATCTGTTTTTGTATTACTTAACACTTTTGTTTTTATTAAATGAGCCATTGGGTCTACTGAACTTAAACCCAAACCCAAACCCAAACCCAAACCCACCCCTTTCTTAGAAGGACTACTCAATAACGGATTTTTTGGCAATTTATATGGTATTCCTCGTGCAGGACAAGTTTGATTTTCAATAGTAAATTGTAATTCAATATCCACTATCTTTGGTGGAAATGATGGTGGTTTTGATATTTCTTCCTGCTTTTTTTTTAATTCGGCAGCACCTTCTTTTTTTATTTCGTCAGGCGTTTTACATCCGAATGGACCATCGCAATTTGTCCCGATTTCGTACATTTCATCTAAATTTTCAATACATTTATCATAACGGGAAAAGTACCAAAATGACACCAAAAACAATATTATTAAAATTATAAAATATGTTCCATTTCGGGTTGTTAATTCCATTAAATACTTATACTATACAACTATTTAATATTTTTCAGAACCAATCTATATTAGACGTTTGTAGTATATCCTACGTATAACAAAATTCCCGTTGCACCCGTATAGTTCTCAATATTCATTTCTATAGTGTCAGCTGAATTATTAGTTTGTCTATTCGTTTTTGTAACGTGCCCGATTTTACTACCCTTGTTATCAAATATAGGACCCGATTGAATTACATTTATAATGTTTTTCCCTATGTTCAATTTATTTACAGCACATTTTTCCTTTCCTTTCTTGAAACACCCATCAGTAAATATCTGTTTATCATAGGTAAATGATGATGTATCTTCTATCGTATAACCAGATAGATTGTGAGGACCAATTATTGTATTGGAATTACCCATAGGGCGTGGTTTATTTTTATTTATGTATGTATCTCCCCATAAATCAAATTGCATTTTATTTTCGTCTACATTATTTTCTATTGTTAATGTGAAATTGTCTGGAAACTCGACCGCGGTTTTGGGGGAAATTACGATAAACCTATTTTGGTTTACCACATTCACGTTCTTATGCATAACGGGATTCAGTGATTCAAATCCGATTTGTTTGGGAGTATTTTCGTTAAATACAGTAGAACGACTATCTAATACGAACCCATCCGATGAGAATGATGTTATTGAATATTCTATATGGGCGGGTATTCCATTTCCCTTATCTAATTGCTTTTCTGCTGGTAGTTTACTATCACTTTTTAAAGATACAATTAGTTTTGGGGAACTATCGTTATTTTCAAGACCTTCCTTATAATCATTTTCCTGTTTATTTAAAAAATACCGTATTAATAGTGCTGTGAATATTATTATTACTATGCAACATATGATGGTAGTTAAAGTTTGGTTGTTTCGTAGCATGTCTTATACATTATAGGCTTTATAATAATCTCAAACAAATATTACGAAAATTATGCTTTACATATACTCAAAGACAACTAAATAATATTATTCGTGATAATGCATAAAAATTGATATATAGTTGTTTGCTTATGAAATATTACAATTACCAAAATAACTATGTCATGTTTTGACCTAACTACATGTACGACCAATCAAATATTCAATCGCATAAATTGTAATTTTACATTTGGATATATAGAGTATGTTTGTAATCCGACAATCACCTGTACGCGTACCGATGGGTTACATGACTGCTGTTCTTCCAATATATCAGATTGTGTTATAGAATACGTCACACTTCAATTATTACCAACTACATCACCTACTATATCACCGAATATTATGAGTGCTTGTGAGACTACATGTAATCTTGCCCCCAAGATAAATAAATGCTATTGGTATGAAAGTCAAAATAAAGATATTTCATGTGTTGACAAAAACAATAATTACTGTTGTTCGCATAGTCGTAGTGAGTGTTGTCAAACATCCAGTTTATATGCTTACATTGTATTGGGTTCATTATTCATGATATTTATGTGCTGTTTTTGTTACACGTTGTTTGTATATAGATATATTCGTGTTAAACCTGACACTTCTCAACCTCCATCTTCACAAACAAGCATTTGACGTTCTTAACGATTGTTTTATGAAACAAATATAAATGTTTTTTTCTATATATACTATTGGAATGGATGATAAAGCACTAATAAAGGAACTTATCGAAAAAAATGCTAAATTAGAAGAGGAATTACTTGCTACCAAAGAACACCTCAAAAAATACACCGCACCCGCCAGCAGAAAAGAGTATTATGAAAAGAATAAAGAAGCCATAAAAGAAAGGAATAACAATTATAAGAAGAATACTGGTTATAAGTATGAACCCACATCTGAGAAAAAGAAAGAATACGCGAGACGAGCCTATCTAAAAAAGAAGGAAAAACTCCAAAACGAACATAATGATAATAGTTAGAAGTATTATATAAGATTTTACAAGAAACTTATATAAAGAGAAAATGTTTAGTAAGTATATAGAATGGGTTATATTTACAAAATCAAAAATAAGATTGACAATAAAACATACATAGGACAAACCACGCAAGACTTAGAAGATAGATGGAGAAACCACAGAAAAAATAGCAGCAAGTGTCGTTATTTAACTTCTGCTTTCAAAAAATATGGTGTTGAGAACTTTGAATTCAAATTAGTATGTATAACATTTGATAATCAATTGGATGATATGGAAATCAAATACATCAAACAATATAATTGTTTGGTGCCAAATGGTTACAATATACGATTGGGGGGAAATTCTGGAAAACACCATGAAGAAACTAAACGCAAAATAGCTGCGTCTTTACTAAAAAATAGGAAAGTCATACAATTTGATATTGACGGGAATAGATTGAAATCGTTTAATAGCCTTACAGAAGCAGCTAAATATGTAGGTTGTTCCCCTTCTACTATAGGACATTGTTGTAATGATGATATCAAAACCGCAGCAGGATTTAGGTGGAAGTTTGAAAGTAATGAAACCAAATCTGAATTAGGAATACCACCGTTAACTGGAAGGTTCAAATATAGTCAAAAAACAACAAAAAAAGAGGTTATAACTCAAATACCCAGGAAAATAATACAATTTGATATTCAGGGAAATAGATTAAAATCATTTAATACTTGCAAAGAAGCAGCAGAATATGTCGGTGCTTCTCGTGGTTTTATAACTACGTGTTGTCTTAAACCAAATCAAACAGGAAAGGGTTTTTATTGGAAATATGAAAGTATGAATTCAAATGATACCAAAGCTGAAGGTCAAGATGAAATATATAATCAGATTATATCAAAAAGAAACCGTAAAGTAGTACAATTTGACATTCATGGAAATAGGTTAAAATCGTTTGATAATTGTAAACAAGCAGCTGATTCAGTTGGGTCATCTAATAGTTGTATAAGTATGTGTTGTAATGGGATAAGACAATCAAGCAAGGGATACATTTGGAAATATGAAAGTATTTTATAATAATCTGAATTAAACAATCAAATTATTATAGCAAATATGATAACAATTAGCTCTTACTGGAATTCGAATCCAGGTTTGCGGATCACTTCATATATGAAAAACATATATATCAAAGTCCACAGTGATAACCACTACACTATAAGAGCAAATATACCCACCGGTACCACAATATTTTTAAGTTGGAAAATATTGAAACCATTATGCTGCGTGATGTGCGGTTCGAACGCACGAGGCTGACGCCACCAGGTGGAGTAGATTCTTGTAGAATCGCTTAAGTCTGGCTCCTTAGACCACTCGGACAATCACGCTGTAAACAGTTTAAAGACATATTTAGGTCTAAAGCCCCCAGAGAGAGTTGAACACTCGACCTTACGCTAAAAAGGACTTATATACGGTCTTACTAAGCGTACGCTCTAACCACTGAGCTATAGGGGCTGGCGACAGTTACAGGACTCGAACCTGTGCGTGAAATTCACAAATGATTTCTAGTCATTCTCCTTAACCACTCGGACAAACTGTCTATTTGGAAGCTCCCTACGCGGATTGAACGCGTGACCGCCACCTTACAAGGGTGGCGCTCTACCACTGAGCTAAAGGAGCTTATACACACACACAACTATATACACTATTTACATTATACACACTACCCACACAAACAATATAGTAAAGGTATCTTTATATCCTTTATTTATTAATATTTTCTTTATCAATAGTTACTTCTCTGAGAACATTCTTCATCACTTTATCTTCAAACAATTTTGTTTCTTCTTTTCCGCATCCACCAAGTGATGATTCAGAATATTTGAAGAACTTTTCATAATTTTCGGTTCCCATGATACCTACATCGGGAGTAGAATCATACCATATTGGACGCATTCTTTCATTTTTGTTAGCAACTCCTTTAACTGCCTTACGTAATTTTACTTTATCTTCATCTTTTTCCCATTTGTCATCATCCTTAATATACACAGTTTCTCGTTTTAAATCAGTACAATGAAGCGGACGGTCATGGATTTCCATTTCATTTATACGTTCTACGATGATATTTGAAATGCCATCTATGAAACCACGTTCTCCTGTTTCTATAAAATCTTGTACTGATATATTGATGGATTTTACAAAGTCTTTCAATGTCATTGCGTTCTTGCATTTCTCATTCAAAAATACATTGAGGTTGAACTTATTGTGGCTATTTACAGTATTGTTATTATTATTACCCATGTTTCCTGCCATTTCCATCATTTTCTGGTTTTGTTCAACTAATAATTGTTTGAATTCATTGTTCTGTTTTACCAATTCAAATATTGTATTAGATAACACCTTTACATCAGTATCTGGGTTATCATCATTTATGGGTTCTTCCTCTGGTATATCTTCAGTTATGTCATTATGTTCTTTGTACGTACATGTCTTTTTGTGTTTCCATAATCCAGAATGGAATTTATATTCATTATTACAAAAATCACACACATATAGCTTGAACTTTTTTGAACTATTTTCAGTATTCTCATGTATTCTTATATGTTTTGATGTTAATATGTGACGGTCATATTGACTTTTTCGCTGTGTAATATACTTACATTTTTTACACTCATAATTATTGTACTTTTTTTGAACTTTTTCTGTATCCATTGTATTCTAAATATATATAATTAGAATACATAATAAAGTTCCTAAATACTTTTCAGCGTAATATATTTAATTTTTTATGCTAACAAAAAATTACGAAAAATATGTAAAATACTGCATAATGGTATAAAACGTATTTTCACGAAACCCCTTTTTAAATTTCTCATCGAGGATTTTCATTTTGGACATTTATTTTATGTCCAATTTCAAAATTCTCAACCAATTCTTTTTTCTACTTTTTCCGCGTAAAACTATTTAATTAATCCATTTTTAGTTTGATATTATTATATTGTTCTCTCATGCGTTCTGAAAAACATGGTGGCATTTCTTCCACTATCATTTTCATTAAATCGAAGTATTTTCGTTCATAGCATATATCAAAGAATTGACTGATATTACAACGATTTCTCGGGACAGGCAAATAAATAACGTTTGTAAAAATCCATTTTACTACTTCTGGTTGGTAATAATCAAACGCCGTATATAGAGCATATGTAGGTGTATGTTCGTCTGCCATATAGTCATTGTCAACATTATCCGCACAAAATTCTGGGTCAAAGTTCACTAACCATTCTTTTATATTGTTATTTTTATACTTTCCAAGAAAATATGCGAATTCGGTGTTTATAGGTATGTCGTCATTTATTTTTACGGGGTTTCTAAAATGCGTTGTTAACCCATCTATATCGCCACATTTACATAGTTTGTAAAACTCGATTACCGAGGAAGCCGTGTAAGCCTTCCTCATGTCTTCAATATTATCTTGTATGTCGTGCAGTTTATTTTCATGAGCTGCATATAGTGTTTCCATTGATTTTGTCGCAACTTTTTCTGCTGTTTCGGGTGCTACTTGCGATGCGCTGTGACGTTTTTCATTCATATTGTTATTATCGGTGTAATAAGTTTATTATTATACACATGGTGAATCATAATTCAATTTTTACGTTATATTCATAATCCAGAAAATATAATAATAATATAATAATGCCATTATCCAAACAAATAAAAACATATGACCTCATACCTGGAAAAAGGTATATGATTGATATTCAGTGGAATTTAACAAACAATTTAAGAATACCAAATAGTAACTACATGATTGGTACATTTTTAGCTTCAAATTATATTCGTGGACGTACTTATTCATACGATTCTGGGTTACAAGTGTTATTATCTCGTTCACGATTTGAAACCGAATTTAATATAGATGGAACTAAAACCATTGTAAGTTCTGTTAATAAATTTTACGAAGTATTAACTCCACCAAAAGACATTATAGAACAATCGCACAAAATATTTACTCTTCCTTTACCTAATGATATTAAGAAATATATATGCAAATATGTCGAATTTTCCAAAGATTTATATTATCGTCCACGACCAACATAATATTGTAATGAAACAAATTAAAAACATGTAGGTTATATAATTCAAGGTGTAATGGATTTTTTAAGATCATTATTTTGTAAAAAGACAAACCCCATAAAAGAAGACGAATCGTCGGGTGTTGACAAACAAAACCCTATTATTAATGACAATAATGAAGATTCTAATAAAGACGAAACAGATACATCACAAATCAATCAAGTAGATGAGGAAGTTGTTACCAAGAAGGCACAATACGAAGCTGAAGCTGAAGCTGCCAAAAAAGCACAAGAAGAGGCGGAAGCTTCCAAGAAAGCACAAGAAGAGGCGGAAGCTGCCAAGAAAGCACAAGAAGAGGCGGAAGCTGCCAAGAAAGCACAAGAAGAGGCGGAAGCTGAAGCTGCTAAGAAAGCACAAGAAGAGGCGGAAGCTGCCAAGAAAGCACAAGAAGAGGCGGAAGCTGAAGCTGCTAAGAAAGCACAAGAAGAGGCGGAAGTGGAAGCTGCCAAGAAAGCACAAGAAGAGGCGGAGACGGAGGCGGAAGCTGCCAAGAAAGCACAAGAAGAGGCGGAGACGGAAGCTGCCAAGAAAGCACAAGAAGAGGCGGAGGCGGAAGCTGCCAAGAAAGCACAAGAAGAGACGGAGACGGAGGCGGAAGCTACCAAAAAAGCACAAGGAGATGAGGCGGAAGCTGCCAAAAAAGCACCAGAAGATAAAGATATAAACGAATTATTTATTTTTACGTAGATTGGTATAAATTTGGATAATACGTGAGTGATTGGATACGTGATTGTAAAGGACATAATTAGACTTCGTATGCTCGTTATGCCGGTGGACTAAATTATTTACAATAGAAATATATGACGGTAAACCGGTACATGTATTATCTACAATACGCTGATAACCCCGAAAAGAAATTATTAACTTGTTATTCATGTGAATAATTGAAAATGATAATCTTTATATAGTTGGTTGGTAACAATACTTTTAAGTATACACATTTAGGAAAATTTGTATACTCTTATTATGATGAATTTTAACATAATTACATCTATTTGTCGTAAAGGTGGAATCGGATATAAGGGGAATGTACCATGGACCAATTCAAATAAGTATGATATGTTATTTTCAAAACTTACTCGTGGAAATGGAAATAATGCGCTATTGATGGACAAGAACACATTTGATAACTCTATTATGTTCCCTCTTATAAACAGATTCCACGTGGTATGGTGTAATGAAACTGATAAGATTCCATATTCACCATACAACGATATAGAGTATTTTCCGAATGTTGATTCAGTTATATCACATTGTACGAAGAACAAGTACGATGATATTTGGATTATAGGAGGAGAAAAAACATTTTCATATTTCTTAAATCAATCAAAAATTCCAATAAAAAACATGTATTTTAATTTTGTTAAAAAGGATTATGTATGTGATGCGTATATACCATTGCGTTTTAATGAAAACGACAAATTTGAAACCTTAGACGCACAAATAGTTAATGATGTAGAACAAATCATTGTAAAGGTTCATTATAATAGATGTCCGGTTTAATCTGAAACAAACAACGAACACATATTATTTGCTTCTATATTTACAAGCGGTTTTTGAAATAATCTCATAATCATGTCATCATCTCTGAAACGAACGGTATAATCCTGTTGAACATGATTTCTTCCGATACGCCCCATAGCTTGTAATGTTTTTTGTGGAGTCATTTTTGTTAGGTCCTTACCAATAAACCCATGACAGAACTGGTAATTTGTCCCATAAATATAATCACTGGATGCGATAATTATAAATAGTTTCTGTTCTTCCGCAAGACGTTTCATGAGTTCCATATATTTAACATTTGGATTTTCAATAAACATACCAATACCTAATAGTAGTAATACTTTAAGATGATTACTAATATTTAACTGCATAATTTCTTTAGAGGTAACATCATCAATATTAGATACAAATGCGTTTTCATGAATTTCACCATCTGGAGACCATTTAGTTTGATGTGGTCGTGTATTCGGAACATATATAGCGTCTAATGAAACCAGTTTAATTTCTTTTCTTAATTTTTTAATTTGGTTATCAAACTCTTGAGATTCTTTACATAATCGTCCACTGTCTCTAACATTTTTATCATCATCATAATTACTATGTTTAGTTTCCTTTGATAATATTTCACTTTCTAAATATTCGATACGCTTAATCAAATCGGCATTCTTTGTAATTCTGGATAAGATAGTTTCAAATACGGATGGTTGTATATTTGTTTGCTGAATATAAAACCTACCAATTTTATCTACGTCGTCAGCCAGGAAAATAGTAGGACCATCGGTTAATGTGTAAGCATCAGCAGTTGTAATAGAAATTCCAGTAGAACCCGGTTTTGGTTTTGAGGAAGATGATACTGGTAGAGAAACACTGGTTGTTCTGGTTAATTTATTCCCAGGTTTTGACGCACTTTCCAAACTTTTAGATTTGAATATAGTAGTTGACTTAGACGTGTTGAATTTCATAGTTCGGGTGCTTTGTAAATACTTATACAAAACGCTCCAATTCTCTTCATCAATCTGAAATAGTAAGTCAAGGTAATATTCCTTAAGTTTATTCATGGTAATATTTGTGATATTTCCTGTAAAGTAAGTATCAATATCGTCATCAATCAGGTCTTGTTCGTTAACAAATTCAATAAATTTGATAATTTCACGTAAATCAAAGTATCGTAGAAGGGTTTTGTTCGATTCACAATAACGGGCACATCTTATCATATCAGAATAATTATCGTATAGATAATGTGGCAAAGCACAATACCCAGACTTATCAAGAATAGAAATCGATTTACGGCAATCATAGCTGGTAATTGTATGTATCTCCGCATCTTCAAATGTGGATCTAAAATCATGAAATACTGGTAATAATTCATCTTGAGTCGGTAACGTAGCACATGATAAAATCAATGTGGGGATTTTGTTATTTACCCAATTCGAATGGATAGTGGAATGTAATCCATGTTCTTCATAATCCATCGTAATAGTGGGTTCATCCCAAAATGTAATTATATTTTGAGCTTTATTAAACGCTAACATATAATGCATTGCTGTAATATATGATTGAACGTCGCAAATCATAATTTCTACGTTGGTTCCCACACTATTATCAACTTTTCCAATTCCACCTGAACGCTTATTACGGGTATAGTCTACCGCTGAGAAATAGTGTAATCTAATATCAGATGCGGTTTCACAACCAAACGCAAATGCGACTTTCTTTTCCATTGTAATAGAAGCCTTAGCCAATGCCAAACCAATGTGTCGTGCAACACATACAAATATTATTCTATAATTTTCAGAAAGACCTATTGGAGTTAATGTTTTACCGGTTCCAGTTGGGGCAGTATATAATATCAATTTCGGAATTATCACCTCTTCCTCTTCCTCTTCCTCTTCCTCTGGTTTAGGCGGAGGAGGTCTACAAATATTATAGATTTGTTGTTGATGTAAGAATAATGTTTTGTCTTCGTATTTTAAAAGATATGGATTTTTTTCAATAAATTCATAAGCATTAGTAATGATTTCACTGGTTTTTGTGAATGAATTTACATAACTAATGATTTGGTCCATTACATCAACAAAATGGGTATTTAATCCAGGGATAGTAGTCTTTTTTAATTGAAGCAGAGTATATAAGTAGAATGCGTATCCTTGTTTTCGGTTGTATATATTTTTGAGTAAATTTTCTATCATTTCATATAGTACGTATTCAAATATTTGTTTTTTTCTTTCATTCATTCTTGACTCAAGATTTTCAATGCGTAGTTTGTCAATACTTTTTAGTGACTTCAGCTTTCCACCAGAGCCTGGAAATTCAATATTTTGTAACTCAGGTACGCCTTTTCCATATTTCTGTATTGTTTCTTTTAAGTGTGATTCAAAATATTTTTGAAATAATAACAATTCAGAACCAGAGGTTTTTTCTATTTTTACAACTGAGAATAATGATTGATGAGAGTTAGTATGTATATTAACATCGTGATACCCTTTTTTTATCATTTGTAAAATTTCTTTTTCTTCAGAAGAAACAGGGATTTCAATCGATTCCCATTCTGACTTGACTAATTTACGTTGAGATAGATCCATTTTCGATTGGTCTTATTATAAGTTATATGTAATTATGTAATCATCATTTAATCAATTTTTTGGAAAAAATATAGAAATACAAGTACGACTATACTAAAAATGTTTAATGGACTTTTCCAAAAAACACATAAAAAATTATCATTTGAAGACATGCAACATATTATATCGAATCCAAAAGAATACATTATTATAAATACATTATTATCAAACGAACAGCAATGTTTGATTAAAAATACGATTTCTTATCAAACTGAGGAGAAAGTGATAAATGAATATCTGAATCAATATGATTTTACACCTAAATTTGTAATATACGGTAAAAATGCTAATGATGATACTATAGAAAAGAAGGCGAAACAATTATCCGGACTGGGATTTACATATGTATATTTGTATGTGGGAGGAATGTTTGAATGGTTATTACTACAAGATGTATACGGACAAGATGAATTCCCTACGTCAAGTAAATATCTTGATATACTTTTCTACAAACCAATATCAATATTGTAAAATTGAACCAATTTATTATCACACTATGTAATAATAAATTTGAAATGAATAGGATGAATAGACTTCCGCAAGTATTGATAAATTATATTTGGGAGTTTGATGACCGATATAGACTAAAATTCAAAAAATGTATATATCAAATGGATAATTACTTTTTCAAAAATAGATTAAAAATTCGCTTACAACATGATCTGCTCTTATTTAACATTCCAATAGTACAAACATTTGGTAAATATTACTATCAATATATATTAGCTCGTATACGAACATTCGGTGATGGTGTTCCAAACGATAATTTACAGCATTTACATATTACAAATAATAAAATTAAGCTGTTTCTTTAGGTTCATTTGATTCTGGATACACATCTACCATCTCTGTAACTCTGTGTTCTTCTTTAACTTTATCGGGGTCAGCATAATTGTATTGGACCTTATCTTTCAAGTACGCAGAATAAAAGATGTTAGTTTCTGTGTTAGCTAATCCATATACATCAACTATTTTACCAACCAAGAACAATAAATTCGTTACAAATACAGTCGTTGTCTTACTATCATAGTAATTATCATATATAGTAAATCCACTATAAACAGAATTTCCTAAGTAGAAGAAGGCAGCAATATAACATGCCATCTGATAAGAACCATCTAAATTTAATATCACTTTTCTTTTCTTTTCAGGTAAAAGTAGTAAGGCTTCTCCGACCGCATCATTATCACATGGGAATTCCTTATTTACTTCTAAATAAGAAATCATCTTATTTTCACGACGAAGTTCAATTACATACATCATGAAAAAAGCAACAAATGTGGCAAGATTGACAGAGATATTACCTACATGCATCGCATCGGTTTTAGTTGTCATTTGTGAAAAACTACATAGTTCATCCCCGCACTTTTGGGGAACAAAAAACAAAAGTAATGTACCCATAAAAACGCGATACATTTCTAATGTAAACGCAACATAGGAACCGGTTTTTTGCTTAAAATCTTGGTCGCTCATAGTTTCTTTAATTTCTTTCAATTCACTGACAAAAGATTGCCATTTAGATTTAGTAGGTTCTTCGGTTGACTTTACCGATACGGTATTTTCTTCTTTTTCGGTTGTAGGAACTGCCTCCATAACTGTATATATTAATCCAATATTTTTATTGGTGTAGAAAATTGAAAATGAATGTATAACGTATCTATCATAAAATAATATTAAGATTATCTATATCTGTCTTCTATAATGTGTCAACCGGTTATTATTTCTATTGAGGGAAACATTGGTGCTGGAAAAACCACCATCGTTCAAGAGCTACATAAGCGTTTTCAAAATAAAAAAAATATTGTTTTTGTAAAAGAGCCTGTAGATATTTGGGAAACAATTACAGACAACGACGGACAGACTATTTTACAAAAATTTTACGCAGAACCTTCTAAATATGCGTTCCAATTTCAAGTTATGGCACTAACCACCCGCTTAACGTTGATACGTGATACTATTCGCAATAATCCTGATTGCGATATGTTAATATGTGAACGCTCGATTGATGCTGATAAAGAAATATTCGCAAAAATGTTACATAGCGACAAATTAATTACAGATTTGGACTATAAAATTTATTGTTTAATGGCAAACGAACACGCAAAAGATTTCAATGTAGCCGGGCATATATACATTAATGCGGATGCTGATATTTGTTTTAAACGAATTCATAAACGGTCAAGAGATGGAGAAGCAGGAATAGAATTATCCTATCTCGAAAAGTGTAAAAAATATCATGATGAATGGCTTGGAAAATATGAAAGTTGGGATTGTAATAACAATACTACAAACTCAACCAAAGTATTAAACCTGTTGACAAATGAAGACGCATCTTATATAGATAATAATACCAATGACCCGGGAATTAAGTGGATTTCACAAATAGAACAATTTATTCAAAATATCATTATCAAAAATGAAACAGAACATCCACCACCTCCTACGAATTCACCCTCATCGAATTAAACTCCATTATATTAATTAAATTTTACAACTATTTTCACATCTTCTTTTTTTATTGTTTTACATGCCGAAACTGATAGTTCTTCGCGTCGTTTTCTCGTTTTAGAATTTGTGGTTTCCGGTTTATCATTTAACGTATTATCTAATGTAGCACGTTTTTTCGTGGTAACATTTCGTTTATTCATATCATTTTCAATAGTTTCATAGTTATCTTTGATATAATCTACGATTTTATTTTCAATCGCCCATTTAAAAAAATTCAATTGACCGATAGTTGTTTCCATCAGTTGGGTTTCATTATAAGGAATCGAAATTCTATCCCAACGACAAAATGGGTCAAACCGTTTTTTTGAATATGCTTTTAATTTTAACTTATAGTCGTTGTAAACTTTAAATCTTGTATTTGAAAGATTTTCACCTATTGATTGTGAGATTTCATACACTGTATAGTATTTCTTAGCAAAATTCGTTACAAACCAATCCACAATCCGGAGTGATATTTCGGATTCACCGTTAATAATTCTCATCATTTTTTCCAAATTACCATGTTTATTATAAAATTCCATCAAATTACTTAGTAGTAATCCGTTTTGGGTGTTTAATGCGTTCGAACGGTACATATTTAGTATTTTAATAATATTGTTTTTTTGTATTTATACGATTTATAGATAAATATATATTTTTATTGTAATTATGGAACCAATAACATTATTCGTAATATACATTTCGGGGATTATTGTTGGAGGGGGGGGACTCGGATATTATTTAGATAATCGTTCAAAAGATTACTACCAAAAAATACAACAATATGTAGACAAAAATTTTAGATTTCAGTTTTGATTACATACTCAAAGGTGTAAATAAAATAAATCATATTATTATATAATTGTGTATAACATTATGGACGATGAAATTAGTAGACTATTTTTATACTTATCTGGATTTGGATTTTCGGAATTATTTTTAGAATATTTTAAAATACGCAGCAACGTCGCAAGAATTAGTTATTATTCTATTTTACTATTTGTATATATGGTTCTATCAATATATTTTTTCTAAAAAATATTCAAATGTGTAAATAGTATAAAAATAGTTCGTTATTATTTTTAATGTCGTATATCCAAACACTTTTGAATATATTTGAGCGATTTTTATATGATGGGTTTGAAGATTCTCCAAGTTATGAAGACTCTGAATCTGAATCTGAATCTGAGAT
>Ga0209658_1000156_pt1 | contig 57583 bp, 48 predicted proteins | sample SaaInlV_150m_DNA_6_FD_184656 | JGI IMG/M metagenome (GOLD analysis project Ga0209658, IMG submission 184656) | Marine microbial communities from expanding oxygen minimum zones in the Saanich Inlet - SI037_S4LV_150m_DNA (SPAdes) (version 2) | ecosystem: Environmental > Aquatic > Marine >...
TATCAGCTTTCAAATTAAAAGAGGCATCAACATAGGTCAAATCCGCTTTAAGAGCAATAGCATCATTGGTGGCTTCCATATCAGCTTTCAAATTCAAAGAGGCATCAACATAATCAAGATTCGCTTTATTATCATTATCACCAATAATAGCAGATATAGGGATAGAGTCGTCTGGATATTGAGCGTAAAAATTGCCACAAACATCTACACGACTATTAAATCTGACATCACCATTCACAAACAATTTAGAATTAAAGCTGACGTCCCCATTGACAAATAACTTATAGTTTAAACTAAGGTCTTCGTTAGTTATTTCAGCATCTTGAATGTCTTCATAATCATCAACATCCTTAGCATAAATATCTTCAAGTGTAACCAAATCCCCAGTTCTACCTTGAAAATCCAGACCACTTTTTTTAGCATAATCCAGATATTGCCCTAATGATATATTTTCAATAGTTAGTCCGGGTGATTCAAGTAACCCTGCGATTTGTTCTATAGTAACACCTCGTTCAGCCAGTGCTTTGGGTATTTTGTGAATATCACGTTTTCGGAATTTTAATTTACCTCCATCAACATCTATTTTATGATTATCGCCAACCCAAAGCGAGTTATCTGATAAAAATAAATGTCTAACTTTGTATTCAGCACTGCCAATATCATAATTAGCATTTGAAGTGGGTAAAATATGTCCTCCCATACGATAAGTATCATTAGCATGAATTTCCCCATCAACGTATAAATTAGAATTTAATGATGTATCTCCATTTACGTAAAGATTACTACGTGCGGATACGTTTTGTGAAACATCTAAAAACCCATTAACGTAAGTTTTTCTAAGGATATTAGAATTAACAGAAGAATCATACCAAGGGTCCATAATGTATGATTAGTATAATAAATAATCATAAATTATATTTGTTATTGTGACTAAATAACACGATTTAGAAATCAGATTTAAATTCAAATACATCATCATCGACTGTCTTATTTGCTAATGCGTATTCAGCATTCGTACGCTCAAAGAAGTTCACTTTAGATTCAACGCTAATAAGCTCCATAAAATCAAATGGATTAGATGAGTTATAAATTTTGTCATACCCTAATTGTAAACATAATCTATCCGCAACAAATTCAATATATTGACACATAAGTTTTGTATTCATTCCAATCATACGGCATGGAATTGCGTCGGTAATAAATTCTTTTTCAATTTCAACAGCTTCTTTCACAATGTCATAGATTTTGGTTTGTGAAAGTCGGTTTTCTATTTTGGAGTAAAGCAATATAGCGAATTCAGTATGTAGAGCTTCGTCGCGTGAAATGAGTTCATTCGAAAAGGTGAGACCAGGCATAAGACCGCGTTTCTTAATCCAATAAATAGCTGCGAATGAGGATGAAAAGAAAAGACCTTCTACAAGTGCGAATGCGACAAGACGAGTTGCGAAATCACTTTGTTTATCATCCAACCACTTTTGCGCCCAGTTAAATTTCTTAGAAATGCATGGATAATTTTGCGTGGCTTGGAATAATTTGGTTTTCTCAGCACTATCTTTGATGTAAGTGTCAATCAATATACTATACATTTCAGAGTGAATGGTCTCAATTGCGATTTGAAAAGCGTAAAACGCACGTGCTTCAGATGGTTGAACTTCACTCATAAAGCGGGTTCCAAGATTATCAGTGACAAGTGCGTCACTACTTGAAAAGAACGCAAGAATCATTTTTATAAAGTTTTGTTCGTCGGTATTGAGTGATTTCCAGTCATTTAAATCCTGTGCGAGTGAAATTTCACCAGTATGCCAAAAAGAGTCAATTGAACGTTTATACATTTCCCATACATCGTTGTACTGAATAGGGAACATAACATATCGGTTTTCGTCAGGTTGCAGTAAAGGCTCTATTTTTTGAATGTCGGTCATTGTTGTCTAAATAATATAGACGGTAGATTTTTATTTCTTTTAATAAATGTATTTATATGAGGATTATGCTAACATATAAATATAATAAATAAGTATTTATATACATGTATCGTGTGACAATACAAAACTCCATATTGTAAATACAAAATGAACGGATACATATAAATTGTATTGTATTAAATTTGTAATCATAAATGCTAATAATACAAAAAAATATATAAAAATCAAAAATTTATCGGTTAGATATAGAAAATACTTTTAGGGATTATATGTATAATACATATATTAGGGTAAATGAAAAAAAGTGCTTATACTGACCGTGATAACTACTTAGGTGAAGACACACATGATATTAAGAAGCGCGGTCGTAAGTCAAAGAAACCAAATGACAAAGAATTATTAAATGAATATAAACATGATATAGAACATGAGACTTCAGTTGCCAGACAAAAATCATATTATGAAAATATACATCATTTATCGTCCAACGAAAAGAATATATTTGAGTCAAAATTTACTACACCTAAAAACCAGAGTCAAGAATATTACCATAGTCAATTAAAACGTAAAAATAAAAAGATAGTAGTAGCAACGGGACCAGCCGGTACAGGTAAAACATTATTTGCGACAGAATGGGGTGTGAGAAATTTTTTATTAGGTAATTATGAAAAATTAATATTCACAAGACCATCTGTATCTGTTGATGAAGATTTGGGTTATTTACCTGGTACATTAGAAGAAAAGATGGCTCCATGGGTACGTCCAATATATGACATATTATATACATTTATTACACCAAAAGAAGTGACAACATTACTGGAAGATAAAGTGATTGAAATAGCCCCATTAGGATATATGCGCGGTAGAACATTTAAAAATTGCTGGATAGTTGCGGATGAAATGCAGAATTCAACAACCGCCCAAATGAAGATGTTAATGACACGGTTAGGAGAAAATAGTCGTATGGTAATAACTGGCGATTTAGAACAATATGATCGTTCACAAGAAGTGAATGGATTAGAGGACTTTTTAGATAAATTTAAAGGTAAACGTTCATCAAGTATAACAAGTGTAGAATTTCAAAAAGATGATATTCAACGCGAAGAAGTAGTAAAGGAAGTATTAGACATATATGGCGGAGATATTCCAGCTTGCTACCAACATGAAGAAAATAGCGAAGATGATAACACGCTATAGACAAATATTTAGGATACAATTATTTTCGTTACATATTCTATAAATGCCATTTAAATTACCAAATTTCGGAAAATCATTAAAAATGAAGTATAACTTCAATCCCATACTTCAAAATCAATTAGTATTATACTTATTTTTGTTTATGACATTGACTCAGGTCGTTTTATTTGTAAGCAATAATGATACAACTGGTATTGTATTAATGTGTATAATCGGTTTCTTAACTTCTTTCTTTAGCAAAAACATGATAGTAATCCTGTGTGTAGTATTAACCATGACTAACTTAGTAAAGAAAGGTATGAAACACGTCGGGTATGAAGGTTTTGAAGATAATGAAGAACCAGAAGATGAAGACACTGCTAAGAAAGAGAAACCTGCTAAGAAAGAGAAAACTGCCAAGAAAGAGACCCCCACTGAAGATGAAATAGATGACGCACCCAATTCAAATGAGATTTCCGACCAAACAAAGGACGAAATGAAGCGTGAATTTGAAAAGTTAAAGGAAGAATATCCCGAATTTAGCGCATTAAAGGAAGATATTGTTGATGCGATGGTGAAAATAGACCCGATTTTAGACAAAGCAGAGACATTTATGAATAAATACTCAAAATATAAATCTCAGAAAAAATAAGTAGTCAGATAGTAATACAAAACTAATATATATGTATAATAATATATATTAGTAACAATGTTCGGAGCATTCGTATTAGTGCCGTTAATAGGATTATTAATCGCCTTAGCAATTCAAATCGGTGAAGGCATATATGATATATTTACAGGTGTAGCTCAAGAATTTATTGAATTTCCTCAAGGTGCGGTCATTGGTGCCATATCAGGAGCAAAGATGGCACATGCGTTAGGAGTATTTGGTATAACAAACTTTATATGTGGATTGAAGATGCTTCAAAATGGTACATCATGTATTGGTTATTATTTTATGCAAATATTAGGAAAATTATTTTATTTGATTCCTATGATAGTTTTTATAGTGCTCGATTTTGTAAGTGGAAAATCTAAATTCGGTAGTCAAATAGAAAAAGTATTATGGGATGGGTTAGAAAGGGTTGATATATGGACGACCCAACGGTTTGGATTCCATATAATATATTTCTCTAAGTCGGTCAGAGATAAATGTTTTAATTGTCGTAGATTAAAAACAAGTGCGTTTGTTAGAAAAACCGGTGAATTTGTCAATGACATGACTGAAGATGTAATTCCATTAACAACCGGTGGATTAACTAAAATATTTGGTGGATTTGGAAGAATAGTGAACGCTTTTGGCATTTTATAATAGTGCACAATATTATACAAACAAATATGGCAAAAAAATGTGCTCCCGGTGTTATATGCATAGAGAATATGACATTATTATTAATATTAGCAATTTTAGTAGGTTTAGGATTCATCTTCTATCAACACTTTATGAATGTTCGTAGAGAAACAAATAAAGAAACAACTATAGTAGTGCCACCACCAATACATCATGCGTTAACTCCTATGTCTGGTAGAAATGATACTATTAATGACCCTTATGCCCCTCCATTAAAAACGCATGACGTATATTATCCCCGTGGGTCAAGTGATATTCGCGGAGTGCCTCAAGTAGCAGTTCCAGTGAATATTCAAACACGAGCAACGAATAGTAACTATCAACAGATGGGTATTTTAACACGCATGGGGAATGATGGAGAACAAAACATTCTTCCACTAATGGGAAGACGAATAATGACCGGAAGAGATAAATGGCAATTTTATACAATTGCGAATAATGGGAATTTAAATACAAAATTACCAATAAGTGTAAACGGAAAAAGTTGTACGGGTGAATATGGATGTGATGATATAAATAATGGAGATGTTGTATTTGTAGAAGGTTATAATGACACTTTCCAAGTTACAATGTATGAAAATAATTTGTTCCAGTATATTCCTAACCTTTAGATAAAGTTTTCAAAATAAACTATATGAATAATCTATATAGTATATTAATAATGTCAAATTTAGATCCTAGTAAAAAGAAAGAATTCGATCATCATATAGTAATCGATTATCAACGGGTAACAATAAGTAAAAATGAAGCAACAATTCCTACTGATGGTAGAGGCGGGTTCTCAATATTATATCCAAACACGTCATCTGAAAATAATTTTTTTTACACAGAAAAAGGAACACAATACAATTATATGCATACGAAAATGCATGTCTACAAACTAATACATTTTAATATAGAAGGGGTTACCACCAACAATGATAATATTGTTGGTGAGCTAATAATAGAGCATACAACATCCAGCGACCAAAATAAGCTATATACTTGTTATCTATTAGAAACAAAATCAATATTAATGACCGATGAGAATGAAATAGACCGAATGTTAGCTATTAAAGACCGTCAAGAACCAACCATTGAGGTTGAACTGAATTCAATCATACCAAAACAAGAATCTTGTATTGTTTATAATGATGATAATGGTAGTAAGGTATGTGTATTTACTACTCCAATTCAAATTAATACTGCTTCCAAAGACAATATAGCGAACAATTTTGGTAATGTAACCACTATGTTTAATAATTATCCCAATGAAGCTGCCAAGAAAGCACAAGAAGCTGTCAAGAAAGCACGAGAAGCTGCCAAGAAAGCACAAGAAGATGTCAATAAAGCACAAAAAGAGGCTGAAGCTAAAAACCCAATTTATATTGTTATCCCCAGTAATAACATATCAAAAAGAGATGCGGAAGAGATATATATTGACTGCAGTCCAACAGGGGCGAGTGAGGAAGAACAAAATACATATAATATACCGATTAATAGTAAAATGGCATCAGAATCACAAGAGAGTGATATGATGAAAACAACTGTAAATTATGGGTTATTTGTGTTAGCGATGTTAGTTTCATACATTACAGTTCCGTTACTTTATAAAAATTTGATAATTGATGGTAGTGCTATAGCATTTACAACCGATGAAAAATTAAGATTTACACGTATTCGTGCTGCTGATATATTAATAGGACTGGTTATGTTTATTACGATATCATCATTAGTAAGTACTGGTGGAGCTACTGATGACTATCAATTAATATCAGTCGGTATATTTTTGTTCGTTTTTAGCATTTTATCATATGGGTTAATTCAATTAAAGAAGACCGATTTGACTTTTATGACGACAAAAGTGGAAGGGGCTGTTGTAGAATCAGACCAAAGTTCAAGTATTGCCGAAACGATAGAAGCATTCCCATTTGATGATTTATGGCCGACAATTAGTGTAGTAATCGGTTTATTTTTTAGTTCAGATAGTTTATCCGCATATTTTGCCGTTATTATAATGGGTATAATTACATTAAGTATATTATATTTATTAGGTTCATTACCATTAGTGGCATATGGAAACTTAACCGGTATTTTTGCAGGAATATTTGTAGTGATAAGTATAGTAATAGCATTAAAGAAGAAGTTTAACGCACAAGTTAAAGTTGCACCATAATAAATTACATAAAAATATAGTTACATCATATAAATTTCTATATGATGTAAAAACACATAACCCGGAATTAGAACATGGATGCACCACCAACATTCTCAGCAACAGGTTTATAGGTGGATGTGGTGAAAACACTAATATCACTCTTTCCTACAGGTGCCATTTCATTGACGACTTCCTCTTCTAAAGAAGTGGTCTTGACAGGGTTCATTTTCTTCATTTTCTCATCTTTTCTTGCTTGCGTAGGAGTATATTTAATCATAGCAGCTTTTCCAGTTGCGTTGCTACTACGACGGAACATTTCATATGCGACAAATACGAATAACACGGCAATTAATGGGTTTGCGTTAAAGAATAAATAGACGGAAAGGATGAAAATACCAATTGTTCCCATGGGAGAATCAACCATATTAGCAAACATATCGGGGAGTTGAATTGGGAGTGCTAAATAAGAAATAAGCATGACAATAACAGCAGTTTCAACGTTAGTAAGAGAATCCATAAAAGATAAAAACTTCATTTTTGTATAGTATAGAATAGTATTATATTTTTCACCGGTTTATTCCAAGTAATAAACTACAAAATTGAAATATCCTAAAGTTACGTTATTATATATAATTCAAATAATGCGTGGTTTTAGACAACCCTATAGAAAAAAAATACCACCTAAGCCTAAAGTTATAGAAGTAAAAATAACCGATGATTACAAAGAAATTGTAAGGAAATCCGCCTATCTTGGTAAGAAAGGGTATACGATTCCCAAATCGGTGATTTCAAAAGAAGATGAAGATATCCTTCGTGATGAATTATATGTAAAACCATTTGTATTTGGTGCGAATCAAAATACAGATGTAGGTGCGTTTCACGTATTTCGTGAAAATACGAACAAATTTTACATACCAAGGTTTTACGGAATCAAACGATATGGACTGCCGGACAAGTCAGAAATAGAAGAAGGTGATGATATAGATGTTGAATTTACGCAAACCGTTCGTGATTATCAAAAAAACGTGATAAGTGTGTATATGAATCATATAAATACCCCTATATGCTGTGGAAATGATATTAAAGGAAATGGTGGTATACTTGAGCTCCCGTGCGGATTCGGAAAATGTCTCGGTGTAAACACCCCGATTATGCAGTATGATGGAACAATTAAAATGGTTCAAGATATAAAAGTAGGTGATGTAATAATGGGAGATGATTCAACTCCAAGAAATGTGTTAACTCTTGCGCGAGGAAAGGAGCAAATGTATAAAGTAATCCCAGGGAAAGGAGACCCATATATAGTGAATGAAAGTCATATATTATCTTTAAAATACAGTTCAACTGTGAATAAACATACGCCCAAAGGAACTATTCGTGATATTTCTGTATTGGATTATTTGAAATTACCAAAATCATATCACGGAAGAGGAGGAGTTCTCGTCGGTTATCGGGTTCCTATTACATTTCCCAAAAAAGAAGTTGAAATAGACCCATATTTATTGGGTTATTGGTTAGGTGATGGTGCTTCCAGAACAACACTTATCAGTACACAAGAAGCATCGGTATTATCTTATTTAAATAATAATACATTTAAAAATAAACACAAGACATTATATTTACAATATTATAGCCAGTATGATTATCGTATAAATTCTATTACAAAAGAGAATGAATTAATGATTGGTTTACGTAAATATAACTTAATACAAAATAAACATATTCCATACGATTATAAATGCAATGACCGGACTACGCAATTAGAATTATTAGCAGGGTTAATGGATTCGGACGGTTCTATGCATGAAAATTCTTATGATATTATACAAAAAAATGAAAAATTGTTAGATGATATAATATTTATAGCAAGGTCATTAGGGTTTGCTGCTTATAAAACAGAATGTAAAAAATCTTGTATGTATAAGGGTGAAAAAAAAGAAGGAACTTATTACAGAACATATATTCATGGTAAAGGATTAGAAGAAATACCAGTAAAATGTCCGAGAAAAAAAGCTAATTCAAGAAAACAAGTTAAGGATGCATTAAATACACGTATAAAATTAGAAAAATTAGAAATAGATAATTATTATGGATTTGAAATAGATGGAAATCGTCGTTTTGTATTAGGTGACAATACAGTTACGCATAATACCATATGTGCTTTGAAAATGATATCGGACATAAAAAAGAAGACACTGATTATCGTGCATAAAGAATTCTTGATGAACCAATGGATAGAACGTATAAATGACTTTTTACCAAGTGCGAAAATAGGTAAAATACAGGGTAAGGTATTTGATATAGAGGGAAAAGATATAGTAATCGGAATGCTTCAAACGTTATATGATAAGGATTTGGGTGCGAACGCGTTTACTTCATTTGGTCTAACTGTTATTGATGAGGTTCATCGTATAGGCAGCGAACAATTTTCAAAAACATTATTCAAAACAGTAACACCATATATGCTTGGTATATCAGCAACCGTAGATAGAAAAGATAAATTAACAAAAGTACTATATATGTATATAGGTGATAAGATTTACAGCGAAGGAAGAAAAGACGATGATGTTGTATGTGTTCGATCAATAAATTATACTTCCAAAGACACTGAGTTTAATGAAATTGAATATGATTTTCGCGGAAATCCAAAGTATAGTACGATGATATCCAAGTTATGCAATTATGACCCACGAAGTGACTTCATAATCAACGTAGTAAGTGATTTATTAAAAGAAGATGAATCAAAACAAATTATGATACTATGTCATAACCGTTCATTATTAAAGTATTTATATGAAGGCATTTGTCAGCGTGAATTGGCAACGATTGGGTATTATGTAGGTGGAATGAAACAAAATGATTTACAAACAACCGAATCTAAAAAGATTGTATTAGCAACGTATGCTATGGCAGCCGAGGCACTTGATATAAAGACTCTTTCATCCTTAATTATGGTTACCCCTAAAACGGATATTACCCAATCTGTTGGACGCATATTACGTGTAAAGGGGAATAATCCGATAGTGGTAGATATTGTAGATAGTCACGATTTATTCCAAAAACAATGGGTCCAGCGAAGACGATTTTATAAAAAATGCAATTATCGTATCCGTCAAATAGATGGAGATAAATATCAGGGTATGACTTTGGATTGGAACACAGATAAAACCTGGAAATGGGTATATGAACCCAAAGAATTAAAGAATGAGGCTGAAGTGGATGATGACGAAGACGATGATGACGATAATCATTTGAATTCATTAAAAAATGCGAAATGTTTGATTGATACTTCTATATTTGATAGTTTGAAGACAGAATAAATTATTTACGTCTATTACGACGGGTGTTCTTTCTTGATTTGTTCTTCTTGCTCTTATTCTTTTTTATTTTACGCATAGATTTACATTTTTTGCCGCATGATTTACGATGTTTCTTTCCACCCGTTTGTGCGGGTTCAAAATTTGCCTTAAATACGTTGATGTTGTCACCGCCAGAAGTAGCAGTAGTTACAGTATTCGGTAAAACATTACCTTCCGTGAATGAGAAATTGGTAACTCCAGTTCCAGACATTATATCTTAACAATATATAATAATGTTAACTGTTGGTAAATTAGTAAAGATAAAAGAATACGAAGATTTACAAGAAACAATAAAAAAAGAACGATTAAATAAAACGATAGATATATTCAAAGATGCGGAGAACGAAGAAGAATGGAAACAAAAGAAAGAAGAAATAAAACGAAGTAAAGAAACAGAAATGGAAAATCGTGAATTGTATTATAAAAACAAGGACATTGAGCGCAAAGAAGAATGGAAACAAAAAAAAGAAGAAATAAAACGAAGCAAAGAAATAGAATTGAAAAAACGAGAAGTATACTTTAAAAACAAAGAAAATAAACAATATGTTAGCGAAGTTGATGATAAGAAAAACAATGAAATCCATAAAAAAGTATTAGAACATAGACAACGATTACAAAAAATGTATGATGAACGAATATCACGTAAACTGAAAAATTAAAGTTGACTTACATGTATAATTTTTTCTCTGCGACTAACAACACGGTTAGGTACCCATTTTTTAAATTTTGTATGAAAGTTACATTCCATATATAAAACTTTATTGACATCTACGTATTTATCTTCATCTATATTCTGGAATTCATCTTCATCCTCACTTTCTTCAATATAATCCAAATTGTCATTTTCACGTATTTTTCTGAATAATAAATTCATGAATATGCTTGTTTTATAATCAGGTATATACGCGACATTGTAATATACACGTTGATTATTTCGTCCATAAGCAAAAATATGATATATATCAAATTGAATATCTGCCATTACCTGAAATACAGCAGGATAACGATATTGTGATTTGTGGGGTGACATTTTAAATGGCGTTAAATCTATATTATATAAGGGGTCAACTACTTGACGTTTCGTTGACGGTAAATTCACTACATTTAACTTTTTATGAATAAAAATATTGACAAAAGGACGTTTTTCTTGAGTACATCTATATTGAATATGATGAATGTTATAGGGTATGGTTTGAAAAATATCACTGGAAATTGTATTTGGATATTCTATCGCATTCTCATCAATACAAACTTCCCAGAAAACACAACTATATATGGGGTAATGTATGTCCTGTTTGGTAATAGCATTAAACGTCTTATTTAACATGGATAATTTTTGTATCATAGGAGTATTATTGAGTAATATCCCTTTATAATATAAAATATCATCAACTACAATAGCTTTTAATTCATTCAGTTCATTAACAACACACGACGCGTACAATACAGTACCCAATGCCAACCTCATATCAAATTCTAAATTTAGTTGTCTTCCCTTAGTAATACGTTTGTCTCGGTTTAATTCAAACATATAACACACATCTTTATCTTTATTATAGGTAAACCATAAGAATACCTTTTTACCTACAGGTATAGCAGACACTACATTATATGTGGGTGAAACTTTCGTATGTGAAATAGTTTCATATGAAAGTTCAAATTCAGGAAATCTATCAGATAAGCTGTTTATCTGTGCGGTGTTTAATTCTGACATTGTAATGTATGTAGATTTATTTTTATATAGATTTGCAAATATAGTTATGGTTCAGTTACATATTGCTGTGTTTGGGAATTCATAAACGATAAGAGTTCATTATTCATGTCATTTACATTTACACGTTCATTGAATATTTCAGTATTTTCATCTTTAACTTCTACACATTCCTTTTCAACTGGATTTTTCAATTCAGCTACTATTTCCTTATATTTTTGGATTTGTGTGTTTACTAAATCTTTGACTTTTGGCTTTGTATACGTCGTTTTCAAGTATTCAAAACCACATTGTAATACATAAATAATAGCAACAAATAGAATGATTTTTATTAAAAATGATATCAAAGGATTTGATAACATATTATTGGTATACACAAATACAATAAAAAATTTTTATATATTTTTACGACAAACTAAGAAATTGTAATATATCCATGTTTACTTTTTCTAATAATCACCTTCTCTTGTTCCACAACCAATCATGTCTGGTATATCAGTCATTTCCTCATAAAGTTCACCAATTTTTTTAAATAATTCATTTTCAAAATCATTAAGAGTTATGTTTGGATTTGTTGTAACTTTGTTTTGTATAAAATATTTAAGTTCATTATACCTACATCCCATACCTGCATGTTTAATTTTCGTAAATAATTCGTAATACCCAACTTTCAAATGAATATCTTTAATAATTTTATCCATATTAGATGTTTTATGTGTATATCAATCAATGAATTTAATCAATTTTACGACAAACAAATAATATTTTGTTGTAAATCATATAGAATGTATTTCTAATATATTATATTATGACGTCGGTATCTATTATTATTGTTGAAAAAGGAGGAAATGTTAAAGAATTAAAGATAAAAAATTTCAATGAAGATGAACTCTATAAAAAGTGTGGATTTAAATCACCAACCGATTTTAAACTACATTCTGTGTGGAAAAATATAAAAGTAAATAGTATAATTTATAATATTCATATATATGGTAAATTAGTCGGTAGAGCGAATCAAGAAAACAAATATGAGTTTCCACCCCCAATAGACAATGAGTTGTTTTTTGGCAGTTGTGTTTTGGTGAATAAGGTAGATAATACCCCTACGAATTTGACTTCTGGTGAATGGAACCGTATATACGACCATTTATATGGTGGATTTGAAGATATTGGAGATGAAGACGAAGATGAAAGCGAAGACGAAGATGAAAATTTACCAAAAACAAAAAGTGGTTATGTAAAAGATGACTTTATTGTAGATGACGATTTTGATGATGACGACGAAAGTTATGATAGTGAAATATCCATTCCAAAATCAAAAAGGCGAACTGTTCCACCCAAAACTCCGCGTCGTAGTAAGGCTCCTACTGTTTTTAATATATCTGATACTGAAGATAGTGAATATACGAATGAATTAGAAGAAGAAGAATACCTATAATATGAGAAAAATTGAAATTATTTAAACAGTAAATACTATAACTATTATATTATTTACACAATGCGTAATATTGCTAATCCTACTGAATTCCGTAATAACATTTCAAATAAATTAAATGCGATAGTCGATGATGATACATTATGTGTAAATGTAGAACGTGGGATATTTAATTATGCATTAAAGGAAGCAACCAGTAAGAAAATCATAAAAAAATGGGAAAATCCGCGTTTCGTACAAATTTACTTAGACAGATTGCGAAGTATCTATATTAATTTGAAGAATCCATCATTTTTAAATCAAATTAAAAATGGCGAGGTTAGTCCAATCAATATTGCGTCTATGACTCACCAAGAAATGAATCCTTTACAATGGAGTAATTTGATAGAACAAAAAGTTATCCGTGACGCAAATAAGTATACAAACAATATTCAAGCATCTACTGATATGTTTACATGCAAAAAGTGTAAATCCAAGAGATGTACTTATTATGAATTGCAAACACGAAGTGCGGATGAACCGGCAACCATTTTCATAACTTGCTTAGATTGTGGTAAAAATTGGAAATCATAATCTACTCACCAAGTTGTATAGACAATATATAAATTTAAAGCAATTGCACCAAACGATAAAAAATACATATACTCTAATCCTTTTTTTAATTCAGGAGATATTTCATTAAGGGCGTTGTCATCCGCTAACGGTAGTAAAAAATATTGAAAATTATGATAATCATTGATTTCTTCATTGTCATCGCTGGAATCACCATGAGTCTCTAATGACGATATAGTTTTATATTTGGTAGGTTTCGTTTCATGTGTATTAATACCTAACAGTTCTTTTACTTTTGGTAGAGATAACTTACGTGAGTTCCATTGTTTTGAACTCTTGGAAATATCTTTTGCGAAATCGAATAATTCAGTTTCATTGAATCTATCAAAAATTTCATCATACTTGCAATTTTTTATATCGTAATATTCATCTAATATTTCATTCATAAATTCGTCTTTTGATGTTTTATTCATGGTTAATCCTTTCTGATAACCTAATATTCTAATATCTGCAATGTTGTACGTAGAATTCAAAATATGCTTGGTATATTTTCGTTTCAAGTTACATTTCATGTCTAATGCGATAGATTCGTCAAAATCTCTAACTACAATATCAATTCTGGGGTCTTGACAATGACTTATTGTATGTCCTTCGTCTTCACAAAACGAACAATGGATAGTTCTTTTAGTATTTTGTGACATTACATTAACTATATGTCTTTTTCTATATTACTTTTACGCAAAAAGAAAAAATAGTTATCATACTATATTTTTTCTTTTCTAACAAATTTATACCAGGATCACCAAATCTGATACTTTCCAATACTCACAACCACCATTTGGCAAAGGACGTTTGATAATGAATGGTATTTTCTTTTCTTCGAACTCTTTTAAAGCAATTAAATATCCATCTATCACATTATCATCAACTTCTACAAATGGTTGCGCTCCTGCGTTAAGTTGTTTTGCGCGTTCTCCCAAAATTCTTGCTGTTTCATATTTTGTAATAAATGGTAACGTTTTATGTAGTGGGTCTACAATTGTACCAGTTGCGTTACGAACAACCTTTGCCATTGTTTGTATTTCATCATAATTATGGTTATATAATTCTGGATGAAATTTTGTAATAATATCGTTTTTATCAGTATTGTTAAATTTCTGTAAATCATCTGCGTCTGAATCCTCTTCTGAATCATCCGTATCATATGTATCCATTGTAAATTTGGACGGACCCACATTTTCGTTATTTTCATCACGTTCTAAAATACCTTCTTCTCCATATTCGTCTATATCTGAATCGATTATACTTTCATCATCGTCGTCTTCATTATCCTCCTCATCCCCAATATCATTGTCATCTATTTGTACCGGAATAGCTTTAACTGGTTTAGTTGGTTCTACTGACATATCATCATTGTCTTCAATGTCACTGGGTACATTATCTTCGTTTTCACTCAGTACATACTCATCAACATCCATAGTCGTTATTAGTTATTATATTATTAGATAATGTAATTTTTCTAAATAGTTAATTATTAACTTGATTTTCAATTTTATGTAATACATAAATTATTTACGTTCGTCAGTTTTCCATTTTGTATCACAATCCGCACATATATACAAATATTTCAAATTATCATTATCATACCGAAGATATATGACTCCATGTTCGGTTTTACATTCATCATTCGGACATTGTATATTATATAAACGAGGAAGTGTTGGGTCCATTTTAGTATACTCATTGAATAAATGATTGAATTCATGAGTTCCTTTTTTTAATTGGGTGTTTGTTACACATATACCTTCTTGAGTAATAGTTTCATCAATATGTTTACAATTACGGCAATAATACGTCAACTCATTCGGATTAGTTTTATTAATCCCGATGTAGTACATGTTATCACACTTTTCGCAAAACTTCATTTTATATACTACTTAAGTATAATTTATTTAAATATTATTGTCCGATATACATTTAATCAATTTTTCAAAGAATTTAGTAATATTAGCAAACCAGGATATATACCGTTTGATGATACATATTACCATAAATGGTACGCATATTTACCATTATTTTTATAAAATTGAAAGCTAAATATATAATTTCAAAGGGAATAAAAATATATCAACAGTATATCAAAAGAGATGGAGAAATCTATCACAACTGGTCCTTCTTCAAAAAGTAAACCACCAATCAGCGTTAAATATGCTGGGTTTCAGGACTTTATGATGAAACATCAACTGAAGAAGGGCGAGAACAATAATAATAAAGAAATAACAAATACACGAATAGGAAGCAAAGATGATAATATATATGGCGGTTCATATTCTATACCTCCTGAAGATTATGATTTATTTCTGAACTTATATAATCGTGATATTTTGAGTACAAATAAAAAAGAATACTTAACCGAGAAGCAACTTGTGGATAATGGTCCTATATTGGTTGATATTGACTTACGTCATGATTATGACGTTGATGAGCGTCAATATACTGATGGACATATTGACGATATGATTGATATATATCTCGATGTGTTTAAAGATATTTTCCAGGTTGATGATACATGTGAGTTTACTATTTATGTATTACAGAAGCCTACAGTGAATCGTGTAAAAGATAAGAACTGTACGAAGGACGGAATCCATCTAATATTTGCATTAAAGACGGACCGTAATACGCAAAAAATTATACGAAATAAAGTGATTCCATTAGTAGCAGATGCGTGGGCTGATTTGCCAATAATTAATTCATTTGAAGATGTATTTGATAAGGGTATTACAGATGGAACTGTAAACTGGCAGTTATACGGTTCAAGAAAACCGAATAATGACCGTTATAAATTAACTCGTATTCACTCGGTGACTTATGATGATACAGATGGGGAGTTTATGCGTAAAGAGATACCATTACAATCTTTTGATGTAAATCAGAATATAAGAGAATTATCAGTTCGTAATGATAACCATCCATCATTGTTTTTGAAATCGTCGTTCTTACAGGAGCGCGACGAGTATGACCGAAAAAATAACATTCAACGTGCGGGTACTTCTTCTAAGACAGTTATGACATTTCAAGATATTCCCGTTATCGAAGATATGCAGGTAGCTAATATCAAAACTCAGGATGAGCTCGATATGATGGTAAAAGTATTTCTCGAGACATCATTGAGTTCTCAACTTGATTATGACCTGAAAGATTCACATGATTATGTAATGATTTTGCCACCATCATATTATGAGAGTGGGTCGTATTTGAAATGGATGAAAGTGGGTTGGTGTTTGAAGAATATTAGTAATCGTTTGTTGATTGTATGGATTGCGTTTAGTGCCAAATCTTCCACTTTTGATTTTGGATCTATTCCTGAATTATGTGAGAAATGGAGAGGATTTGATAGACGCCCAAATGATGGAATTACTAAGCGGTCATTGTATCATTGGGCGAAAACCGATGCGCCCGAAGAATATACACGTATCATGAATAACTCGTTGGATTATCATGTCGAACAAAGTCTTAAGATAAGTGGGGGTAAAGGGAAGAACAACGAAAAGTCTGGATGTGGGGATTGGGATTTGGCATGGGTATTATACCAAATGTGTAAACATAGTTACGTATGTACGAGCGTTAAGAACAACATGTGGATGGTATATAAAAATCATCGTTGGCATGACCTTGATTCTGGAACTACCTTAAGAAAAACTATATCCGGACCATTAAGAGAACGTTATCGTAATAAAGCAGTACAGTACATGCATAATAACCAAGAAAATAGTAATCGTACAGATAACGATGAACCGGTTGCCGAACAAGATGAATTACATAGGGTTCTTCAACAGAGGGCTATTAATATTTCACAAATACTCGCTCAAACAAGTAATAAAGACCATATAATGAAGGAAGCAAAGGAATTATTCTATGATGGAGATTTCTTAGGAAAGTTAGATGTGAACCCACACCTACTTTGCTGTAAGAATGGCGTATATGATTTTAAAGACAATCTTTTTAGAAATGGCATCCCAGAAGATAACATTTCTATGTCAACAAATATTGATTATAAGCCACTTGATACAGTCAACAACGCAAGCAAGATTACTGAAATTAATACCTTCATGGACCAATTGTTTCCCGAAAAACCACTATGTGATTATATGTGGGACCATTTATCATCTACCCTATTAGGTACATCAACTAATCAGACATTTAACATGTATATTGGTGGAGGTCAGAATGGTAAGTCTGTGTTAGTGAATTTAATGGAGATTGTATTGGGCGATTATAAAGGTGATGTGCCTCTTACATTAGTAACTGATAGACGCGGTAAAGTTGGTGGATTAGCCCCCGAAATCGTCCAACTGAAAGGTAAGCGTTTTGCCGTTATGCAAGAGCCATCTAAAGGAGATGTGATTAATGAGGGTATTATGAAGCAGTTAACAAGTGGAAAGGACCCTATTCAAGGTAGAGCTCCTTACATGCCACAGACTATTTCATTTCTTCCACAATTCAAATTGGTTGTTACATGTAATGTCTTAATGGGTATTAAAAGTAACGACCATGGTACTTGGAGACGTATTCGTGCTGTTCCATTCAAATCTCTCTTTACAGAAACTCCAACTGAAGGAGACAAAGAAAAACCATTCCAGTTTCTCATTGACAAATCTATTGATGAGAAATTCGATTCGTGGAAAGAGGTATTCTTATCAATGTTAGTGAAACGCGCATCTCAAACTAAAGGTATTGTTAGTGATTGTGAAATTGTCCTTCAAAAGAGCAATGAATACAGAAAGAGCCAAGATTATCTATCTGAGTTCGTTGAGGAATGTGTATTACGTAGCCACTCTCAAGCATGTATCCAGAAGTCAGAGCTTAACAATGAATTTGTAAGATGGTATGAGACCAACTATGGTGGAAGAGGTCCTTCTCCAAAAGACCTTCATGAGTATATGGATAGATGCTTTGGAAAGAATCGTGTGTCAAAATGGTTTGGGGTTGAAATCAAGTATGAATCAAATGAGGATGGTAATGGTAATGATGATGAACTTATAAAAAATAGCTTAGATAATGATGATATTAATGGATTGTAAGCGTAGTAAATAAATAGAATATTTTGGGGAAATATATAATTTTACAAGAATTATATATTTTTTACTTTGCGGGTACATAAGGTTCAGCTCGTATCATTGCTTTAATCAATAAATATTGATTATAAATATATTGTTCCAATCCAAGTATATAAAGTGGATATAATGAAATTAAGAGGATTATTATGAATTTACCATAAATATTTTGAGTAATCATTCCAGCCAAAACCCTATAAATAACATATAGAGCTATCACAATATACAATATAAATAAACCTTTATTTAACGTTATATAATAGGGATGTTTTGAATCATTTATCAAGTATTTTCTATCGGCAGTAGTAAGATTATTTTTTTGTTTGTAAATTTCGGTGGAAACTTCCTCATTTTGAGACGTAAGCATATTAAAATAATTATTAGCAGCGGAATTCTCTTTCTTTTTTAATGGTAAAATCTCATCTAATTTAACATCAGTTACTTGTTTTGATTTCACAAATTCACGTTCAGCTGGAATCAACACGTTATTTTTACTTCGGTTTATTGTCGCATTGATTGATTTAACATCATATTCTAAGGTAGCTATTTCTCCTTCTAAGTTAGCGATTTGGGTCTTTAACGAAGCCAATGTTCTTAATCTTTCTGATTTTGTATTTTTTAAATTATATACATCAGAACTATGGTAATTATTCATACGGTCATAATCTCTTTGTAATTTGTCTCGTTGAGCGGTTACCTCTCGTACTTTCTTGTTGAGGTCATCTAATACCACATAACGTATTTTTCTAAGAAGATCATACGACGATGCGTCGAGATTCCCATATGTATATCCCTCAATTATTTTTGGAAATACCATATTATTTATTTTACTTGTTATATTATACTATTATTTTTTAGTTATAACTAAATCGTATATTCGGTATGATAGTGGATATAATATTAAAATTATTCCCAATATAACCTTTGACATCAAACCCATTTCATTTTGTATATAAACAATTTGGTACAATATGACTAAGCATAAAATATAATATATCCACCAAAATATGGAATTTAATGATACAAAATTAGCTGTATGTTTTTCTTGATAATCAGTATTTCTGTAATCATTACTATATTTTTGGTTAAATTTATCTATTGTACGTGTTAAGGTTTCATTACGGTTTACATAATCATCTTTTTGTAAAAGTTGACGTTTCACAATTTTTTCATAAAGTGCGTCATATTCATTATCAAAAAAGTATTGTGTTCGTTTCTGAAGGTTACCGTATTTCTTTATTTCATCGATTGCTTGGTCTACCGATTTTAATAAATAATTCGCACTTTCTAAATCATTCTCCAACCCTTCTTTTCTTCTTATTAATCGTATTTTTGACGATGTGTTTGAATTTATGTCATTATTCACACGATTAATTTGATTATTTAAATTATATATTTCAGTTCGCATTGAATCTATTTGTTGTTTTAACTCCTTCTTAAAAGGAGTCATCTCATTTTGTTCTCCCTTTTTTTTTGAGATTGCTTTATCTAAATCGTATATATGATTACGTCTTCTGTCGTATTCCGCTTGGCTTGGACCCACACCCATGATATAATATACTTAATATATCATGGGATAAAAAATGACTATACTTTTGAATAATTATCATATTCGTTCGCACAGTTTTCTTTTACATTATTGATGTTGATTCTTCGTTTGTTTATATGTTGTGTATTTGTTATTGTAGTAAATGTATCCGTAATTGCGTTTACATCATATTCAGCATCATGTACACATTTGGTAATATCATTGTCCCACTTAGTACCAGGACTACAGCAATACGAACCAACACAACCATATAAATTCATGCCTCCTAACAAATCCCCTCCTTCTTCTTTAGATGCTGCTTTAGCAGCAGCTTGTAATTCGGTAGCAGTACGTGCGGCTGGGTCAGGTAAATCTAATTTATTAAAATTGATTTTTTCACGTCTGGATACCTCAACCAGTATACTTATCGTATAAATTGACGCACCTAATAAAACAAGTATTGTGAATAAGTCAAATATGAATGAAGGTAAAAATACAAAGGTCTTTTTTGATATTACTAAAATTACACTAATGGCTAATGCTATCACCCATGCGAATTTTATCTTATTGTATTCTGCTTGTTTTTTCTGATAACTATCGTTTAATTCAATCGCACGTTTTTTTCCTACTAAAGCATTATCAATAGATTGTTTCTTAATCAGTAATCTATCTTTTTCAGTATCAACAATATCAGCTACTTCTTCTTGGTGTGTTAATACATTACTACTTGATACATTCGAGATTTCAAGTGATGCATATGCTGACTCTAATTCAGTTTGTAATTGTGCGATCTTAGTTGTAAGTTCTGGGTCATTTGGTTTGTTTTCAAGAACCTTTAAATATTCTTTTTGCAATGTAACCAATCCATTTAAATCTGTAATATTACTCATTTTAAAATATATATTATCAAAATATAATATATATAATTTCGTATTTATTCTCGGGCTATCACTATACTTGCTACCAGTAATGTTGATGCGGTCACTACTCCTAAATTAAAGATAGAATTGTTATATTCGATTAACTCCTTTGTATCATCTAATCTAACGTCAGAAACGTCTTTTTCTGGGTCTAATAAGGTTGATAAATAACTATTGTATTTATTTTCACTCATTAATTTATCTCTTAATCCAGTTTCATCATTATTCTTAATAGAACTGATTTCATTACCTAAATTGTTATGGGTTTTGTTAATTTTATCAAGATTTGATATTAATTGTGTTTCTTTCTCTTCTAAAGGTTTTATTTGATGTTCGTTGATAAATTTCTTTACTGGCATGTCCTCACTTCGTTCGTCGGATTGCTTAAACCCTTCGAACATTTTACGTTGATTAACCTTTAATTCTGCTACACCTGTACCTAATAATTGTTGATATTCGGTTATGGGTTTATTATTTACTTCATAATCAGAATAAGCAGTGTAGTTAGACAATTGTTGTACTTCTTTTTTGGGTAATGTTTTGTTGTATTTATCTAAAATATATAATTCGGATTGGGGAATATTTTTTCCTATTTCAAGCTCTTTCATTTTCTTATTTTTTATATATAATGATGATTTTTTAATATTTCCATATGGTTGAATTGGAATGTATTTATCAGGCATACCAGTGCGTATACCGCAATAATTATCACCGGTCTTAGATTCAACATAATATATATGTTCGCAAGTGTCATCCGCATTACCTTTTTTGAAACATTCTTCTTTGTCTTTTACTAATACCATATTATTATCATTTTCCGGTTGAAATTCACCTATGTATTTATATGTTTTATCGTTTGTCAGCATTTCATTACTAATTTTTTGTAATTTTTTGTCAGCATTATCAATAAAAATATATTCATTCGTTAGTGACCCTGTGTCCGTCTTAAATGCTTTATAATCACCTGTGTTTTCTCTTTTTGTGTAATTATCAGTACATCCTGTAATTGTCGTTTTTAATACCAAATTTCCTTCTTTCGTCATTTCTAACTTGAAAATATGATTATTTGATACCAAACTAATACCATTATGTTCTATTTTATCACCGGTGTTTGTATGTGGGTCATAAGGGTATAAAAAGTTTCGTGGATTACCAGAAGGTAGTTTATGTTTTTTCCAGTTTGGGTTAGAACGCCCGTCACTTAATTTGCGAGTATTTACATTTTCTTTCAGCTGGGATGCAGACAATGCGATAGTTTTTTCATTAGCATATATTATTCCACCATCATCTAAATATAGATTTCTACCACCTAATTTATTTCCATTTACATCATCACATTCAAATACGCGTTTTTGATTTTTGCCTATTGTATTCCAATGTTTATTATGTTTTTCATTACGTAATGCTTGTATTCTACGTTCTTCTAATAATCTTTTTCTTTCTTGCTCTTCTTTTTCTCTTATTTTTCTTATTCGTTCTCTTTCCGCTTCTACTGCTTCCTGTTCTCTTATTTTTCTTATTCGTTCTCTTTCAGCGGTTGCTCTTCTGGACGCTGCCGCAGCCTCAGCTTGACGTTTATGTGCACAACTTGAATAACCATATCTTCTACATTCGTTTTCTATTGCTGCTGCCGCAGCCTCAGCTTGACGTTTATGTGCACAACTTGAATAACCATATCTTCTACAATTTACTTCTTCTGCTGCTAGATCGGACTCATATTTACGTTTGTGCGCACAATTTTGAAAACCAGCGTTTTTACAATGTATTTCCGCTATAAGGTTTCGGTACCAACCCCAACCACCCCAAAAAGGTTCAATTACAGTTTCATCCTCCATAATATATTTAATTTAACTTATATATATTATATATTTAATTTTTACTGAATATCACCATATCTATTACTATAGCATCTTTTTTCATTATCTTTTAAAATATAATATGAATTTGGTTCGGAATATGCGTTTTCGTCAATAGTATTTCCTAATTGTTTTAATACATTTCCTCCACTATCACATACAAACAAAGCTCCATTACGATAATATGCGTAATTACCTGGTTTTAGTAAATGTTTTTCATTATCACCAAACGCCTTCCATATTGTCACTTCTTTTAAATCGTCGCTGGTTTCTTCTATAGTTTCAGAAATCACATTACTAACATAGCAATTGTAATAACCTTTTGATGGTGATATTGTGTCATTTTCTACTAAAGAATAATAAACCGAATTTTTATTTTGGTTGTTATTCAGTTGTTGTTGTTTTAAAGAATTATGTTGTTTTATTGCTGCGTTCAATTTACAACTTTCTTCAGTGTGCATATAATTATCAAATTTTGACATATTAATTTTGGGGGCTCCGGTAGTTTCATCTTTTATGTAACAACCTCCTTCTAATTTTGTTATATTTTTATTCTCAATAGGCATATAAGTTATCTTAAAATTATTAATAGCAGTATTTATACTATCACGTAATTTTTGTCCGTTTTCATTAAACTTATTCATAGTATAGATGTTATTATACTATGAATGGATAAATTTTTTCTGAAATTACCGTTTTGACATATTGGCAAGAAGTAATCCGGTAACGACAGCACCAGTAAGTATACCCGTATATATCAATACATCAGATGCTGTGTCTGTTATATTATTGAAAAACGTATGGTTGGTATCTTTTGTTTTTTGTTCTTCTGTCTTTTGGTTTTCTGTGTCTAAATTATCAGTATAGTTAGAATAAGTAGGTCTATATAAGTCGGCTCCTTCTAAACCATAGCTATTCTGTTTATTATATTGATTCGTAAATCCATCTATTGAACGGTTTAATGTAGAAAACGTTTCGGGAACACTATTCAATTGTGGTGTTCCATTTAACTTTATTGTATTGATACGCAATCTTGGCATTTCATCACCCATTTGCGTTATTATTAATCGGAAATATGAGAATTTATTATAGGAAGTTACCGAAAATGTTTTAGTAGGGGCATTTTGAGATGGCATCTCACTTTTATTTATAAGATATTGGTCTACATAGTCCCATGAGCTTCCATCATTTGAAGAAACTAATGTAAATTTCTTAGGAAACGAATTAGTAGCACTAAATGTAGGAGTTGTAATTGAAAAACTGGTTAAATATATTTTATAAGGTATCTTAATTTCAATCCATTCTCCTGGTATTTCAGTTTTGTTTTTATTAGGACCTATTTTTGTGCTCCATGTATTATTTTCAGAACCACCACCTAAATAACTGGATGGTGTAATTCCCGAATAAGGCGACTGAATATATTTTGAGTAATTCTTTGACATAGTGTTATTATTATTATTTATATTATCACTTTCCCAATAAGTATTTGTATTATCATTAAAAGCATTAAATCCTTGAGTATTATTGTTATAATAGGATGAAGTTTTAATTGCGTAGTTTCCATTAGGTGTATATCCGTTTATTGAATTATCATCTACACCAGATATGGTCGACTCCATTGTGGTTAATGTTTTATTTGGTATGGGTATTGCCTGTATTATATTTGACATCGTTTTATATTATAGGTATACAAAAGTTTTTGTAACTCTACAAAACGATGTCAAAATTATAGTTTCTTGAAAATAAAAAACAAAGACGATGTTAATACAACTGATAACACTAAACTTGAGTACATAGTCGCATCATATTTATCTTTATAATCAGCATTAATATTATCTTCATCATCCATTAACTGTTTCATTTTTGAATCCAATTCTTTTCTTAATGGTATTATCTCACTATGAGTTTGCAGTATTTCTGTATGTTTAGTCTCATAATCCGCACTATTTATAAATCTATTTAAAGGAGCTGATTTTAGATTCTGTATACTACCATCAGTAGTCATTAGTTTATCATATACATCATTCACGGTTTGAATATTTTTATCTGCCTCCGTACAGTCTGATTTGATTGACTCAGGTAGAGTTATATCATTGCATTTTACATATTTCTGGTATTTTTTATTAAATTCTTTTAAATCCGCTAAAACTTCCATGCTTGTATCCATCATTGTTAGACCTTCTATTCTTGACATAGTATTGTTCTTATTACTATATGATTGGAAAGTTTCACAGGATTTATTTAATGTATAACAACGATTACCAGATACGTTAAAAATTGACAATGATGCGGAACCTAACCCTTGAAAACCTGTATATGCAGGATTTAACGATGATATTACAAGACGTAAATATTTATACTTTTTTTTGTTATTTATATTGAATGAAATGGGCGAATTATCGGTATCATATACTGGTTTATAGTCAAAATGGCTATCTAATATTTCCCATTTATTAGTATCATTCGCACCTAATATATAAAAATCCTTTGGAAATGGGGTTAGTTCATTCGTCCCATCTCGTTTACCTGGTAAAATTTCATATTTTTTTACCACTACTGTTTCTGGTATTTCTACTTCTATCCATTCACCGTTTATAGTAGAATTATTAGCTAATATGGTTTGTTTGGTACCTATATATTTTCCATCATTCGTTATACCTATATATTTTCCATCATTAATTATGCTTACTGGTAGTTCATTAATATTTACATTCGAAAGTTCATTAAGTTCTTGTCGTGCGTTATTTATTAGTGAGTTGTAGTTAGATTTGTACGAATCAGCGTTTTGGTCCATAATTCGATTATAGCGTTCTACTGACGACCGCTCTTTATTCAACCAATAGTAGTATGAATACCAATGTATTTTATATACCGGTACACTGAGTTCAGCAGCCCAACCATCTTGCGCCCGATGATATTTTATACGTTTAGCCCGAATGTATTTTTTTCCTCCATAACTTACAATACTTACATTAACCCATTCACCAGACCAAGGACTTACATGTGTTGAACTGATTGGTCGAATGACATCTCTATCTACCGGAACATCTTTTATAATCCGTGTTGATTTTCCAATAAACACACTGTCTCGGTATAAATAATTACTTGGTTCCAATCTCTTCATAGTTTTTTTTTGCCTATCATAATATGATCTATATTTCGTTATAGCGTTTGAATATGAGTTTATCTTATTGCGTAATGCGTCTTTCTTTTTCTGATTATCATTTAATAATTCTCTATTTTTACCATCTTTTACAATTATTCCTCTTGAATAATCACCCTTCGTAATCTGTCTATTCGTATAAAGGTCATCTTTATATGTTTCTGTTGAGTAATTACTGGTCCATTTTGTAGAAGATTCACCATCAGTTAGATTTCGTACATTGTGATTAGTATGACTACTGGATGCTCGTAATGATATTTTATCAGATGGAATTATATCTACACTAATTCCTGTATCTGATTTTTGAACGTTTGTAAACCATTTCTTGTTATCATCTTCATCGTCCATATTACTATTAGAATGTTCTTTACAATAGTAATATATTTTATACTTTTCTAAACCGGTACATTAGAACCATTAATCCAACAATACCTATAGTCAAATTTGCGGTTTTAAATAGTTCACGATTAAATATACTTTGAGAATCTTTATATTTCCCTTCAGAACCACTGTGAATTTGTTGTATATCAAGTATAGTATCCGCTAATTTCTTGTTTTTACATAATTCTCTATCTAAACACTCCTGTCGATTGTTACCAAATTCTTCGCCTTGGCAATCAGCAGGTTGATATGCTCTATTTAATATGTCTTCACAACGGTCATCTGATGGCATATCTTTTGATTTTATCGCATTCATATAAAAAAAATCCTTCATGTCATAACCAATATTCACGTTTAATGTAGCCATGTTCTTTTATATTATAAATTTATTTTTTTAGACACAAATACGATAATAATCGTAAAATAACGCGGTTGAACTTTCTCGTTCAAATTTACAAATTTGTCCCGGACGCATACACTTTGCTAATGCTTGTGGGTCAAAACGAGATATTTCAGGTAATTGTTTTGTATCCATGATATTGTATTTTTTTTTCAATTCGTCTATTTCAGAATTGCCTAAAATGGTACATTTTGGTACTAATGTGTGGTTTAAAAGATTATATTGAAGTCTATTAATATTATGAATCACCACAAATATACCGTCACGATTATATAAATATTTAATCTTATTTATGGTTGTTTCGTTCGGTTCATCTTCTATAATAAGGACCAATGTGTCATTCTTTGTAAGTATGTTATCAATATGATATACGTCTTCTATAATGTTATCTAAATTCGCACGATTAATTTGTTTTGACGTTAAATAATATTTTACGTGTATCTTGCGCTCATTCTTATTGTGTTTAAGAGTAAAATCTAATTGGGTATTATTATTCATCGCATCAATTTCATTAATACTAAAATCCATGTGTTCTGATACGTCATATTGTAATTCTTCTAATTGTTCTATAAGTGTATTTCTGGATTTAAATAACTTTAAAATCCTGCTATTGGTTGTTGATGTGTTTGTGCTTGACATTCTATTATATAAATAAGGTTGATACTTTTATATAATAATTATCATATTCAATTTTTATCCGAATTATAATTTTCTAACGACCAAATTATCAAAATCCAATTTACCGGATTTACCGGATTTACTTGTATTAGTTGGTTCTATGTCAGGCTTACTAACTTCACGTTCTATAGGAGGATTAAATGATACTGCATCGTTATCCATACTATTTGGGTCGCTGTTTTGTATTACATTGTTAGGTTGTGTATCATTATCAGATGAAAAATCGTTTCCATTATTTATGATTTTTATACTAATTGGAGGAGGTTGATGAATACCTATATTATCATGTTTTATACCTCCCCCTTCCATTGAACTGTCAGCGGAAGGCGTCTGGCGTGGTGTAGTAGGAGTCATAGAAGATTCATAACCATTCGGTTTATATATATCTAAAGCTGTCACTAATTTTACTGTATCCAAGTCCTTTAAACCAGGTGTATTTGTTTCTATTTTCAAAAAACGGTCACCAATATTTGTAACATTCCATAATCTATTTGGATTTTCATCACCTCTATAATGTACTTGTTCGCCAACCGTATATTCACGCGCTTGTTTTGATAACTCATTAAATTCTGGCTTTTCCGGAGTAGGTGTTCCATATATTTCTCGTTTTAATGAATCTGAAAATGTATCTTCCATTTCTCCAGGTAATGGTTGGTATGGTGACCCTGGAGCAAATTCAGGTGATTTTCCGGGAGTGGGTGTTCCATATATTTCTCGTTTTAATGAATCTGAAAATGTATCTTCCATTTCTCCAGGTAATGGTTGGTATGGTGACCCTGGAGCAAATTCAGGTGATTTTTCAGTTGTAGAAGGACCATCTGACATATCTCTTGGTGGTGGATAATCTGGTGAATATACTGGTGGATAATCTGGTGAATCTGGTCGATATACTGGGGATTCGTTTGGGGTAGTTGAAGGAGATTCAGGACTAATCATTATATTCTCTCTTTTCGTCACATCCGTGTTTCTAATATTATTTCGGATTTGTCGTACTATCTCTTGAGGAGAAAACTCCGTATTAAATGTCAAATGATTGATATTATTAGAATAGGTCATACTTTCAAGTTGTTCTATATTATCGTCTGTAATTAAACGCATTTGTACGTTCATTGTTTGCAGTTCTTGTAATAACAATTTGAAGGAATAAGGAACATTCACCACACTAAAATTACGACCAAATTTACTTATTTGCTCTAAGTGTTGTTCTTTTCCGTCTAATGAACCTGTGAATTTTAATGGACCATCTGCCATTGGACTCATAAAAATATTCTTTGAAGGGTTATAAACAGCCATCATACCAGTTGTATTACAAACCGCAATATGGTATTTATCTGCTCTATCCATCATTGATTCGCGTAAAAATTCAGTGGCACCATGGGAAATTACTACATCACGTTCCATTTCTCCTATACGAAGACCACCATCATTCGCACGTCCAGATACTGGTTGGCGGGTTAATTGGGTATTCGGTCCACGAGCACGATAGTTTACCTTATCCTTTACCATATGTTTCAATCGCATATAATAATTAGGACCCATGAATATTTCGGTTTCTATTTGTTCTCCCGTCATTCCATTATATAATAGCTCATTGCCACTGGAATGATAGCCTACTTTTGATAACATTTCGCCAAATACCTTTATTTTTGAACCTTTGTTATTAAAGGCAGTACAGTCAGTAAACCCGCCATATATAGAAGATGCCTTTCCTACTATACATTCTACCAAATGTCCTATTGTCATACGAGATGGTATAGCATGTGGGTTGATAATCATATCAGGACGGATTCCATCACGCGTAAAAGGCATATCACTTTCAGGAATTACCAGTCCAACGGTTCCCTTTTGTCCGGCTCTGGATGCCATTTTATCGCCCAAATTAGGGATTCGGATTTCACGGACACGAACCTTAGCAATACGAGTACCAGTATCCCCGTCAGTAATAAATGTCTTATCTACTGTACCCAATTGTCCTTTCTTAGGCATTTTTGACATATCCGATATGCTACCATTCTGGGAAGAACTCCTGCTTGTCATACCAATTAGTACGGTTTTATCATTTAATTCAGTATTTTCACTGACAATACCATGTTTATCTAATTTACTGTAGTCATAACCCGGTTTTGTTCCGATAATATCTATTTCAGATTCTATATTCGTAAATGTTTTTTCAGTGGTTTCTTCACTCCCTTTACTAATTTCCTCATGCGTTTCGTATGTAGTATAATAGGTAGTTTGGAATAATCCTCTTTTTAGTGCACCTTCATTTATTAAAATAGCATCTTCTACATTATATCCAGTATAGCACATAATAGCCACAATTGTATTTTCACCATACGGGTTCTCTTCTTTGTTAATATAATCTAAATATCGGGATTTTACCAATGGGATTTGTCCGGAAGATAAAACAACCGCCGTTTTATCCATTCGTACCTGATAATTAGTATGATACATAGAACATGCTTGTTTACTTTGACCGCATGAAAAAGAATTACGTGATGCTGGATTGTTTTCAGGGAAATTAATGATGTTTGCCATAGTACCGAAAATTAACGACTCGTGTATTTCCAAATGAGTATGCTTATCTTTCGTGCTTGATTCTAATTCTTCTTGATTGACTGCGATTAATGAATTTTCAGTTTCGTTTGTGTCAATATAATCTATTATTGCTTTTTCTTCTAAGAAACGTTTTATTCTGGATGGTGCGGTTTCGCCATTAATATTATCATACAATTCAGACAATTCATACATTTTATAGTCGTTTGGATTGAAATCCGTTATTGATTTTTTATTAAATCCAGAAACTAAATCATTCCAAGAGTAATCCCCTTCATCCAGATGTTTCTTTACACTATCTCTATCAAATGACATCTTATTTGTTTCAGGATCACGATAGAATATAGGTCTACATATACGCCCAGCATCAGTATAAATAAACACTGTATTCTGTGAAATTTGAAAAGAAACACTCGTATAGATTGGAAGCAATCCATTACGTCGGTATAAACGTATCTTTTCCACGATTTCATTTGGAGTAGTTACAATACCCGCCCATAGTCCATTTATAATTACTTTGGTTGATTTTGATAATGCTAATGGAGTACATTCTTCCAGCAATTTCATCTCAGCTTTCTCACGTAACCATTTAATCATGGGCTCACGTGAAACACCTTGGGTTATATATGCGGTTATCGCCATATGTTTGTGAATACCAATATTACCACCATCAGGAGTATCAATTGGGTCAAACATACCCCATTGTGTACTATGTAATACACGAGGACCAATTAACTTAGCACTTGAATCCAATGGTAAATTCGTTTTACGCAAATGACTGAGAGCTGAATTATACGAGAGACGATTTAGGTCTTGGACGACACCAATTCGTTTTGTATGAGAGTGGGCTCCCCAATTACCATTGAACGCTACTCGGAAACCTTCTTCTACCATCTTATCACTAAACACATTTTTATAGTTCTGTTCGATTAATGCTTGTAGATTATCTTCATACATGGCTTTGTTAAATGTGATTTTTGACTCGAAATCTAAATGAATTTTACGTAGTTGCATTGTATAGTATTCGCGAAATAACTCATACATCAAAGAACCTACTAACTCTATACGCTTATATTTAAAATTGTCACGGTCGGTAGGCTCATCTACACCCGTATATACTGATAATAAACGATGAGTAATATATCCCAAATAATATGCCTTATCTATGTAGTTTGTTTCGCCAACATGGGGTAAGAAATAATCTGCTAATATTTCTTGTGCGTGTGAAATTGTCTTACCTTTAGTTAGAGATGCTATATATTTCAAAGCAGTACGCTGTGTAAGAATACCTCCGGCATCATGTACGGATGGTATGAATAAATCTACCAAATGTTCGTATTTCTCAATATCTAAAAGACACGATGTTATTATCTGTTTATCTGAAATTACCCCAAGAGCACGAAACACTATAAATAATGGTACTGCTTTCCTTACATTTGGGATATTTACGACTATGTTTTTAAAAGTAAATGATGGAGTAGGAGCCATCATTTTTACAGATAATGTTCTAATTGGTTTGGATACATTCTCAGAAACGGAACGTATTTCGGCGGAATATAAATATTTATCATCACCTGATTTTTTGATATACAGCATATTATCGCCAAACTTTTCTTGTGAAACGACAGTTTTCTCTTTTCCGCGTATAATAAAATAGCCACCGTGGTCGTTACGACATTCACCCATAGTATGACGTACATTATTAGGTAATCCGGACAAAACACAATAATCAGACTGAACCATGATAGGAAATCTTCCTAATAGTACTTTTTCAATTGTAGTTGTTCTTACTTGTTTATTTGAACTGACTAATGACTTCTCAGTTAATTCACGAATTAAAGCAGTCTCTTCTGTAGAAATATCTTGAGTAGTACGTTTACCCCGACGTTTAGGTGCTCCTCCTTCGATTTTATCATCTGTTTTGACTTCTTCATCTACTTCAGGTGTATCGTCGTTGATTTCTTCCTTGAAATTTTTAAAGTTACCTTCAGTTGTATATTGACCGGAACCAAATAATTCATCTGGACCCACCAATGTTGGTTCATCACCATCATCTAAAATATCAATATATTCAATATCAATGTCATAATGGATTGTCATGCCATATGTCATATTTCGCAAACGTGCTTCATTTGGAAACATGTAATGTGAATTATCATCATCATATATAACTGGTTTTCCAAAATAAATTTTATTACCGTCTTTACCACCAAAATACATTATACATTGTGAACGATATTCGTTTGTTTTTTCGTCGAATTTTGTCTTTATACGCAATGGGTTTTTCTCTTTAAAAATCTGAAAAATGCCATTTTTAAAAAAATCGTTATACGATTCCGTATGGTGTCTTACTAAACTTTGCGGATTGTCTTGAAAATACTTATCCATTAACTTCCATACTGTAGAATTCTCCATAACAAGGTTATATAAAATGGAAATATATATTTATACCGGTTTGTTGTAATATTTTTAGTAATATATTCAGAATTATTTTCTTTGTATATTATATAAATTATGGATAACTTCCTTCAATCTATTTTTGGTCCTCTTAGTAAGGACTATTGCCTTTACTTCTACTTCCTTTCTATGTTAGGATTCTTCCTTCTTGCTCTTTTAGTGGTTACTTCCCTTATGGTAGGTATCTCCCAGCGCAAAGGAATGGATTTCTACTTTCAAATGGTAACTGTCGGTATCGGTTATGCGATTTTCTACTTCCAGAACCGCCTTTTACATTCAATGTGCGTAGGAAGCGTATAAAGAAATATTTAGTATAAAATATATAGTTCATGGATATTTTATACTACAGCAATTATTGTACTCATTCTCAAAAAGTATTACAAACACTTGTAAAAGGAAACATGAGCGACAAAATAAGTTTTATATGTATTGATAAGCGTCATTTGGATAAAAAAACGAATCAAACCTATATTACGCTTGAAAATGGTGGGAAAGTGGTTTTGCCACCAAATATACATAGTGTCCCATCTTTATTATTAATTAAGGATAATTATCGCATCATACACGGTGATGATATTATTAAGTTCTTTCATAAAGACATTAAGCAACAAACAAATATAGCAACGAATTTCAATGGGGAACCAGTATCATTCCGATTGGGAGCGTCATCTGGTGGGACAAATGTTATGTCCGAACAATACACGTTATACGATATGTCTCCCGATGAGTTGAGCGCGAAAGGTACAGGTGGAAATAGACAAATGTATAATTATGTTTCAGCGAGTAATAATATTAATTTAATACCAACCCCGGATGATACATATAAACCAGATAAGGTTTCGAATGGTGTTACAATTGATTCACTACAACAAAAACGTATGGATGATATTAATCAAATTATGCCAAATAAACAACCATTCGGACAACAAATTACTAACTAACAAAACAATATAAAAATATTATATTATTTTATATATACAACTATGCCTGAAAAGAAGGATATTAGTGCTGGCTTTAATAAGCACCTTCTCGCTTTTTTAGATGATATTATTAAAGTTTATCCTGAAAACAACGATATTATAAAAGCAAAATCTTCATTTGAAACTATAAAATCTATGAACACTTCCCTTGTTATTAAGGCTTGGTTTCAAAAGGTATATACTCCTTACCAATCTGTAATTGATGCTGGTGATATTTCATTCTTTTTTGACAAGGATTATTCACAGGACCTTCAATCCGTGTCTAACGCAGGTGAAATTATGGCAATGATTGACAAACTTAGGGAACCGGTTCGAAACATGGATGACGCAAACAAGGGGCACTGTATGAAGTATATTCAGGGCTTGAGTAAGCTTTCTCTTGTATATTCAACCATGTAAGTTACTGATACAACAAGCTTAATAATTCTGTGGGATTCAATAGATTTAAATAATCCTTTACTTTATTACGTGTAATCTTTTCTTTATTTTTCTTCTTCAAAGAAGGAATGTAAACATTATTGTGTAGAAAATCAACATATCGAATATATTTATCTGGCGTTGATGTGTTTGTTTTGAAAACAAATTTATGCATATAAAAATTATGTATAATAGTTATCATTCTTTCATATTCATTATGGATTATATAACGATTATTACGGGTTTTACGATAGATTTTATTGTATTCATGTAATTTATCAATGCGACGAATACATAGATATTCATATGCGTAATACGGATTTATAGTACTCATTGTATCCCGTAACGTTGTATCTGGATTCAATATTTTTGAGCTATTACCTGTATTTAAATCTGTTAGTAAATAACCATCAATATCATCCACCATATCAAATAAATCATTATAACAATGTATATCATATTTACGAGGGAAATAAATTATTCCTTCTATATTCTTAAAAAAACTATCATTTTCATAAACCGTATTCGGTACGTATTTTACAATATTATTCTTTAATTCGTATACAGATATTAGGTAAAATTTATCTATATCCGAATTACTATTTATGTGATTGTTCTTTAAGATAAACGTGTATGCTTGGGTTTTTGACAAATATTCTAATATGGGAGTAGTATTAGAATCATTTATATGTAGCGCGGTTTTGAATTTACTTATTATATTTGTCTTATTTTCATTTGTAGCAGATATTAATCTCCAAATATCACATCTATCGTCATACATTAAATTAATCATATGACCTTGTATATATTCACTTATTTGAATATTAGATGATATTGTTGGATAAAGTTCAGTAAATGTGTTATATCCCATTAACTTAGGGGGCGAATAACTTATTAGTTTGTTTTCAGGATATGAAAGAATTACCATTCTATATTTCCGGGTTTCCATATCATTATAACATAGCACTTCTTCATCGTATTTGAATACGTAATAATACCTATTATCATATTGTACTAATCGGTTGGGGATATTCTTATTTAACATAAAATCCAAGTCTATATGAACGCCGAATGATGTGGGGGAAAGTTCCATAACTAATTAAATTAGATATGGAATACTTTTTATCTATTTTGTTTACAAAATAACTTTTGTACGTAATATAATTTAGATACATATTATATATTTTAGTATTATATTATAATGGAAACAACGAATGACACTGATACTATGATAGAAGAAACACCGCTTAATAGAAATACGACTAACAGTGAACGTTCTATTCAATTAGAATTAGGAGATATAGTAGAAATAGTGGCTCCTACAAATAGTGATATTCATGAAATGACTGGGTTAATAACATATATTGATGATAATAAGATTTCTATTATAAGTACTTCTACTGGAAAAACACATATTTTAAATATTACTGAAGATGGACTTTTAAGTGATGAATCTATTACTGAAATTCATTTACTTAATCGTAGTGACGAAAAAGGATATTCCAGACAAAATAACTTGTTACCCAAAACTTGGGTTGATATTCACTTTGGTGGAGAAATTCCAGCCATTATTACTGGTGAAATAACCAATTTAGAAGAGGATATGATAGAAATTACTACGTTTCCTGATATTAAAACAATATACATTAACTTTGGATACAAAGGTCTTCCGGAAAATATCCCTATTGAACGGATTGTAATACGTACCAAACCAGACTCGTTGAAAAATGTTCCTTCCCTTGCTGTAGTAAGACAAGAATTAGAGGAAGGTGAGGATTTTGAGCCTGAGAATTTCCAACAAGAAGATACTGCTACTATGGAGTTTACAGACACAGGAGAATCTATTATTCAAGTTCCAGAAGACGGTAATTTTGATGAGAATGTTCGTGAAACATTGCATAACCTATACATTGATGCTAATTCTATCATATTTGGCGAAAGTTTAGACGCATTAGAACAAACGGTTGAAATACCGGAATCTGAACGACGATATAGTATTGAGGAACAAGTGAATGATATGATAGATGAGCTATTATCTACTATTCCAAATAACCAACGTTCTATGCGAGTTATGAATAATATCCATTTACTGATTGAACGTTTTAAAGAATTAAGAGCTACGTTTTCTAAGTTTGATAGTAATCAAAATATATACGATGTTGACTCAAAAGGGTCTCATTATAAACCTATGGTTGAAAAAGTATTTAATATTGATGCACAATTAAAGTGGTTAATACCAGTTGTTGCGAATAAGAAATTTATTTGTACTACAAATGATGTCACTGAAACGGATGATGTTATTATTAATAATGGCGACCATGATTTACTACGATTAGAACATTTACAAGACAGTTACTTTCGTCAAAAAAATACCGACCAATCACTTACATATATGGAATTAAACCTTCGTACAACTTCTTTATTATCTCCTTTTACAAAACCAGATAATTATGACAATTATCTTCATAATAAAGACGTTCTTGGTAATATTGATGCTATTGTTAGTAACTTTGGTGAATTTAATTCCACTGTGTTTGGAGACGAAAAATTACCATTAGTTACAAAACAGTTTGTTATTCAAAGGTACAATCTCGGACTTTCCACTGTTAAAAAGGTTGACTTAAAAGCCGGTAAATCTATTTATTTACGAAGTCCTATGACTCAAAATGATAATATGACGGTCAAATCAATTATTACGATGCCCGAATCATCCATACAATCATCGAAAATGTACTTACCGAATACAACTATATTACAAAAATCTACATTACATGAGAACTTTACCTCAAATTTTAGATTGTTAAGAAAAAACCCAGAGATTATACCTCATGTTATTAATGACCTATCTAAAGAACTTGATTATGAGAATATGAAGGAAACAACACAAAAAGAGTTGTTCTCGGGCATACAAGAATTCATTCTTGGGAATGATGTTTCACAAGATACATTCAATAGTAATAAATTCAAACAATTCTTAGATGTAATCGTACCTAAAAATCATTTCTTAATTGAAACCGTAAGAAAATACGTGAAAAATAAAATTTCATTCTTAGGATTTGTAGAGCAGTTAGAACCTTTCGCAGTATATTCAGATGATATACATGTCAAACAATATAGTCAGATTAAATATTTTATTAGAGAACAAATCAAACAACTCAAGCAAAATATGATTGAGAAAAACAAGAATTTTAATTATATTCGCAACGCAAGATACGACGTCTCACCCTCAAATGATAATAACCTTTTAAATTTGATTTCCACTAAAGGAGATATGACAGAACCATTTTATCAAAGTTATCATTTACTTAACAAAGATAAACAGCTCACAAAACTTAATCCACAAGAGTTATTAATACGTCTTAATGAATATGATAATAGTAAGTTGTATACCAATCTAATGGTGTCTATTTTAATATCGCTCATTACACCCGAAAATCTTAGTGATGTTATCAATAAACCCAATATAGACGAAATGACGGATAATGAAAGAGTCAAAGCACAAGACTGTACTAAGCGATTCTTAACTAAAAAATATACTTCTATGAAAGACTTACAAACTGATAATAATAATGATGAAGTGTATTATGATACTGAACTTGATGATACTCCTTATAGTATATTAAAGAAATACGAAGACGACCAAAAGAAAATGGTTCCTGAATTATTCCACGAATTCTTAGTTGAGAACCTTATACACAAACATGACGCACCTGAAGACATCGCAAAAGACCTTGCTACTACTATTATTAGTGGGAAAAAACTGGTATCTGATGGGGAATATGCTATGTTAGAAATCAAACCTACTCTTGATGACGGTAGAAGTATTGAATCGTTATCTGATAAAGAAAAGGAATCAGTCGAAATAGAACAAGACGTACGCAAAAAGACCACTTATTATAAACGCGTCAAAGATAACTGGGTTAGTGATACTTCCATTGACGAAGAAGCCTTCCTTGACACAAATACATTATTCTGTAATATTAGTCGCGATTGTTATAAGAACAGTAAAAATAGCGTATGTGAAACTACCGACCAAGCTAAAAATAGATTCCAAGAAAATACGCGCAAAAAATTACTCAGTGAATTTGACAAAAGATATGAAATTTCAGTTGAAGAATTGGAAGCTAAATTAGAGGATAATATCGCCTATCATCTGAAAATGCTTAATAAATCACGTATATTAAAAGACATTCAGTTGTATAAAGCCAATAACCTTGCGTATATGCTTGGTTCATTAGCTACGGAAAATGACGCTATTCAATCACCACATTTATTACTACGTGACCGCATATTCGGTCAAGATAACTTCACCAAAAAACAACAAGACATTATTATTTTTGTTCGTAACTATTGTCGTTCTCCTATGGTAGCTGAATTAAACGAACATCACGCGTGGTTATACTGTAAAGATACAAATACTAAATTATTCCCTATTTCTTTATCAGAGTTAGCCACTGTGTTTATTGATGGAGGTAACTATAATCAAAAATTAGAAGAGTTATGTCATTCTAATGGTATGTTAAGTGATGATGGGGATTCTATTGTTGATAAATATAGTGGATTCGTCCTCCGCAAAATGGATTTCAGTAGCGAAGAAGGATTTGATGAAAGTGGCTTCCGTATTACATCCAATGACATCATGGAAAAGGATTTGGGAAATGTAGTATTAGAATCCATTGGCAAAAAGAAAACTCGGGTGTTTGAAAATAAGCTTTCAGAAACCATTTACAACGTATTTTCTACAATTTCATCTAATATTGACATCAATGTTGATTCTATTGAAGAATTTGTTATGAGAACATCCAATGAAATCATCGATAAAAGTATCATGAAAGAAGAAACATATAATAGGAAATCTAAGAAATTAGAAAAGGAGAAGGGTAAATCATTGGGACCCTATCAAAAGTATTACGATGAAACAGTTATCGTTATTATTTCTTCCGTTTTACTTGTTGCTATACAAACCGCAGTACCTTCATTTAAACCTAAGAAAACTTTCCCTGGGTGTGTACGCTCATTTGGTGGATTTCCTATGAGCGGGATTGAGGATATAACTGGCATTAAATATATAGCATGTGTTTTATACAAAATCAAAAGTCAAATATCACCTTGGACGGCAATTAAACAACACAAACAAGACGCATTAACCAAACGTATTACCAGCATGATTGAATTACATGTTTTAAAACGTAATGATATTACTGACTTGTATGTCAAGAAACGTGAATATGTTATGTTGAATCCGGATATTGTCATTCCAGAAGAGCATAATATTGAGAAATGGAAACATTTTATGCCACCTGTTGTCAAATTTTCTATTGTCAACTCTCTTAGAAATGTTAGTAATGAATTCAAAAAAGACTTTGTTGAGTTGTTGCGATATGGTAAATCCGACCAATATAAATCTATTTCAGTTTTAAAAAGTAGAATCACACAATTTGGATATGGAATTATTGAATACATTAACCATATTGTACGCAATAAAGACCAACTTCTTAAGACTTCTTCTCAATTACCTTTCTTAGAAAACGCATGTTGCAATGAATCGAATTTAACCAATCCTATCGCATATTTTACTCAAGAAGACGAGAACATTAACATTGGTATCAAAACTGTTAATCAATTATCCGCAATTATTAATGATTTAAATACCTTAACCAAAGCTCCTTCATTATATCATGAACCATTTACTGGAATTAAATACCCGGTTGTTTCCAGTGGAGATATGGAAGAATTAATTTATTCCACAGTTATTCATTATTGTAATTTTGATAGGAACTTACCAGTACCAGATATATATAAATCCATATGCTCCGAACGCCCTGCTGAATACAACTCTTCATGGGGAATCGCAGATAAAATCGAATTCCTCAAACGAAATGGGAATAAATACAGTGAAAGTGATTTACATAAATTGATGAAAATTGTATACCAGAACAATCTTATTTTCATTGATAATCAAACAGAACATAATCAAGTAAATATATTAAAGGATGTTATCGCTCATCTTGAAATGACAAATTCGACTGTTATTGAAGCGCCTTTACGTAAACATATGTTGAAGGTTCTCAATAAATATAATCCTAAGGTTATGAGAAACGAGAGATGTGATGAATTAAAAACATTGAATCGATACTTGACTACTACAAATGACCGGTTATTCAAAGAAATCATTAATTTTATTGATAAACATGGTAATCTTGGAGTCAGTGAAATGAATAAATTTGAATCATTCCTATTAAATATCGAAAAATGGTCTATTGATGACAACAAGTCACCACAAGGATTACATACTATCATTCAATTCATACAAAACGCATCCTTTTCTATTGGAAAAACTTATCCTTCCGCATTATTACACGAAAATCCTTTCTATTACAAAGTACCGCGTCATTGGGAACTTAGTGAAAATCACGCGGGGGATGTCTATAAATTTATAGAAAAATACTACGCTAAACTTCACAAATTCAAATCGGATAAAATTATTACTCGTTTGCTGATGGAAGTGGGTAGAAGATTATCTACAATTACTATGTTTATGGAAAATATACCATTCCAAACCGAAATTGTCAAGGATATTGAGGAGACAACCCAATCTTTCCACTGTATGTTTGATAAACAAACTATATTACGTCTTTATACTTACTGTTTCTACTCCATCATTTATGAATACATTGTTCTCTCTAATGACTCAGATTTACTAATCGCAGATATTCAAATCAATAAAATGACACGTAGACAAGACATTGCGGATGAATCTAATGTTACAGACCAATTAGTAGCAGAAGTGGATACTGTGGATGAAGGTATGATGAACGCACAAAACAATTTAGAAGAAATACAAATCGAAACCGGCAATTTATTAGAACTCAAAGAACGGGTTGCTTCCTTATTAATAACTTTCATAGATGTAGAACAAGAAAATAAACTCGCACTTGATATTACATACGATAATCTCATCAATAAGGTGAATCGTTCAAAGGATAAAGAGAAACAAGGCATTATTTCATATTTGGGAAATATGAGTATTGAAGAGCGTAAAATCGAGGATATGTTTAAAAAGCATAAACTTGAACGATGGAATATCGGACAACAAAAAGGAATCTTTCAATATGATAAATCTACTTATGACCGTGAAAGAAATGAGTTAATAGAACAAATCTTTACCGACCAAAATGAAGCACCTATCGAAACCAACAATGAAGCTCTTGACATATATGATATAGAAAAGAGGGATGAATATGAACCTGGAGACGATTACAATCGCGATACTTACGACTTCCAAGATATAGGCGAAGATTACATGGATGGGGATTTTTATCCAGAGGACCGAGATGAAGATGATTTTCCAGAAGATTAGGCTTTTCTTCATAAATTTTTTATATTGATATTGTAAATCATAAATATCAATATAATGAAGGGTTTTGTACGTTATCATAAACTTAGTATCTCTATTATCATTTTTCTTATATTGTTCTCCATCGTTCATATGATGAAGCCTACCATGTTATATAATGATGATGGGTCATTTAGACAATTTGGTGTAGGATATAGACATAAAACAGTTATCCCTATTTGGGGCGTTTCTATGGTCATCGCTATTTTCTCTTACTTGTTTGTTATGTATTATTTAGCGTATATGTAACCATATTTTCATCCATTTTTATTGTATACAATCAAATAATAATGGACGAAGCCACATTAATCGAACCTTCTGTCAAAAACTATTTATTTAACACCCTTCAAAAATGTCATTCTAAACGGGTAGACATCTATTTTTACGTGCTTAATATTGGGGTTCTCGTTATATTTGGGTCTATTGTTGTCGCAACCTTATATTATTGTTATACACAAAAACCAAATGAATATGATAGACAACAAAAAATTGTGAAAGACCAAGAATATGTCATGTCAAAGATTCGTTATTACCAAGACCAAAGGAAAAATGACGAAGAAACCCAGATTTCCAGTATTTCTAACTTGCCTTTCATATCCGGATAATATACAAATTTATTATATGCCTATTTTATAAATTAGTATGAGTATTACAGACCAAAATCGCGAAACTATTATCACTGAAAATAATACCGCTCAAAATAGATTAATAGATATATTAGAAAACTACTCCAGAGAGTCTTCACATTTAACAATACAAGAACAATTACATGGAGATGTTGACTTTTCTCCCCTCAGAGAAATGGGATTTGGATTAGTTGACACGATAACTATCGGAAAAGGTGAAATTACGAAAATTGTAAATATACCAAAAGGCATTGTTTCGTTTACATGTATTGAGAACCTTATTAAAAATATTGATAATTTACCAAGTTCTCTAACACATATTAATGTTTCTGGAAATCTTTTAGAAAATATCGTTGTGTCTGGATTAAATAACCTTAAAACATTCGTCGTTTCGCATAATAAACTCACACAATTGGAGAACCTTCCTACTCATTTAGAAGAATTGTTGTGTGATTTTAATAACCTATCACAATTAAACTTACAAGACCTTGCTAAACTCAAAACACTCAATATTTCTAACAATAATATTACTCTTATTGAGAACCTTGACGCAAATACACACATTATAAATGAGAATAACCCAAGTATAACTTATCGGAATTCAGATGTAGAACAAGTAGGAGGCGATAATAATGATGGTAATGAAGTTAATACTAACTACAAAGACGCTCTTAACCTATATTTTCGTATGAAAAATGAATATGGAACTAAAATCCATAACAAGAAGAAACAAATATACGAGAAAGAACCCAATAAAAAAATGGCAAAACGACTTATTCAACAATACACGCCTGAATGTATTAAATGTAAAAGAAAAGTCGGAACTATTTTTACCAGAGACGAGAACATATACAAAGCGATTTGTGGAGATACACGAAACCCATGCAATCTCAATGTTGAAATATTTACTGGATTTTTATTACATTTTAAAGAGATGTTTGATTTAACAACGGAGGATTTTGAGAAAACAAGAGGAATTATAGATATGGAAAAGCTTAATGACCTGTTTGATTATGTATCAAGTGAGGATAATGTTGAATTATATAAGAAATCACTCGAATTATACATTGAAAACGAAAAAACATATAAATCATATCTTGAAAAGCATAACGAATTGTATAATAATCCAACAACAAAGAAAGCATTAATAACCGCTCAGGAAAAATTATTTACATACATTGAAAAAAGTAAACAATTTATAGATGAATATAAAAAAACGAATAATAGAGAGTTCTTAAAGACCGCAATGGATTTAAGAGGTAATGAAATCAAACGCGAATTGTCTACTATACGACGATTGAAATACGGTATTATGGAAATTGTATCACAACCTACCAAAAAAACGTTCCCAATAAACACTTTATATCAAAACGCAGTTTCTTTAGATAACCTTGATTATTCCTCTATGGAACAACAACGTGTTATCAATTTCACTGTATAATTTATTTCATAATACAATATGAAATAAAACGTTTGTCTATTAACAATCATTATAATTTGATACACCATCCCATACTACACCATGTGTCTTAGCCCAATTATGTTTAGCACAAATCGGTTGACCGGATGCTTTCCAATCATCATGCGCAAAATCCACTGTTGAGTTTGCTTCATCTAAGCCGATAGTTTGTTTCGCACTATCACTTAGCAATCCACTTTCATATAATGAACCGGCGTTCTTATCGCCATCATCAGGGATTATACATTTTTTATCCTCATCTATTACCCAATAATCAGGGCATGTTGTGCTTTGGGGAGGGTATACTTCAGTACCTTCGCCATACGACATTACCATGCCAACATAAGTTAGCACTATTATTAATGCTATTATTGCTACTATTATAACTGTCATGTAAAAATTATCCATCGTTGTATATACTATTCTATACATTTTGTTTATGGCTCACTAAATATATTTAGTGAGTTGGTTCTCAATGCCGTTTATTTTATCCATGAAAATATATACCAATTATATAAAACAAAGATGGATTATAATTTAACTCCCGATAGTATCATTAAAGTTGATAAAAATCTTAATGCAAATAGATACAATGGACGAATAAACATTGCTGAACCTCCTTCACCAGATGCTGTATTCAAAATGCAAGAAAAAATAGCCATTAAAAACGCATCTACTGAATATCGTGAAGCACTCGGAGGAGATATTGAAGACAATGTTCTCGCTCAAGTATATTTTTCTGCTGGTAATATTCAAATTATACAAAACGGACTCAGAGCTGGTGTATATAAAGCCTCTCAAAATAAATTTGTTATTGCTCCTCAAAATATAGATACACTTAAAATTATTATGCGTAGTATTTATTTACAACATTCAGAACACCGCGAAGATGACATCACCGGACAAGTGGAACGACTAAATAAACTCGTTTTAGATTATGCTATACCTTCCGTATACAGTTCTTCCATGAGCTACATGAAATATTGCCAAGACCAAAGCACGCTTGTTGTTCCACTTGAATTACCGCGCAATCATGACCGTGATTTCAAGCAACTCGAACAAAGGAAGTTCATGTAAGTTTACTAAAATATAATATGTTCTCATCATATTACATTTTACTGATTCGTTATTTGATTTTTATCTATCATCGTTTCCTTTAGGATATTGTTGATTATCTTCTTATCAAACTTTTCGTCTTCTTCTTTACCATATCCACCTAACGATGCCTTTGAATATTCAAAGAATTTATCGCATTCTGGTGTATCCAATATATCGTATTTGGGATTTTCTTCTATCCATGGATGTACTTGGGCTTTGTTCTTATTGGCTACTATACGAACTGCTCTTCGTAAATGCTTTTTTGTTTCATCTTCCTTCGCCCATACATCTGAATCCTTTACATAGACCGTTTCTCGTTTTAAATCCGTACAGTGAATGGGTCTCACATGTGGATGCATCTCGCGGATACGTTCCAACATGATGTCTGATATTCCCCTCACATAACCTACTTCTCCTGTATTAATAAAATCATTTACAGACAGTTCGATTGATTGAATGAAATCGTTTAGATTTATAGCATCCTTGCACGTCTCGTTCAAGAATACATTCAGATTGAACTTGTTATTCATTGTATTGTTTGTATTGTTGGTATTATTGTTATTAATGGTTGTATTTCCTGCGTTCTTTGATAACTCTATAATTGTATCTTGCTGTTCCGTCATTCGCTTATGTTGCTCTATCATCAATTCCTTGAATTCTTGGTTCTGTTTCAATAACTCTATTACCAAAGAGGAATCCAATGGGGGGGCTACTTGTGTTTGTTCTGGCTCTATGTCTTTACACTTCTGTTTGTGATTCCATAATGAAGCACGATGATTATATTCTTTTCCACAAGAGCAAGCATAAATAATTGGAGACTTTTCTGGTTGTATACCGGTTGTAACTCGCTTATTATGTTTTACGGTCTTACAATGTTTGATATAATCGCTATGTTTACAGCATATATAATTACAGGTTTCACATTTATATGATTTAGGTATAGTGCGAGATTTGTGCGACATGTTGTATAATATACAACGAAAAAATCGCTAAACATCTCCGCATTAATATACCTTAAAAATTTATGCTAATAAATATTTCACCATAAATTTCAAAAATACTGCAATATCGTCATAAACGTATTTTCAGAAAAGTATTAAAACAAAACTATCTCGAACATATTAAAAATGGACATAAAATAAATGTCCATTTTTTCAAATCGTAGCCATTTCTTTTTTGTACTTTTTTAGCGTAAAACTATTTAATTTAAGAATTAGTAGTATGTGAACCAATAATCTTGGATAGCTCTATAATTGTATCTTGTTGTTCGGACATTCTCTTATTTTGCTCTATCATCATCTCCTTGAATTCTTGGTTCTGTTTTAGTAACTCTATTACCAATGATGAATCCACTGGGGGTGCTACTTGGGTTTGTTCTGGTTCTACTCCATCACACTTTTGTTTATGCCGATACAGGTTCTGTCTACAACTATATTTTTTACCACATTCACATGTATATTCGGTTGTACTTAATTGTAGTCTGTTTGTAGTCAAAATGTGTTTGCGTGTATTTAAATGTCTATCATATTGACTTTTTCTATTGGTAACATAGTCACACTCTTTACATATAAATTTACCCGAACCTATAGTTTCTCTATTCATAGATTCCCGTTTGATAACATTTGTACGATGTTTGTTAGTAGTGTTATGTATATCCAATAGATTGTTAGAACCAAAATAAACATCACATACCTCACAGTGTGGGCGTTCTTTTGGAGACGTATATTTCATCAGTTTCGGTTTTGGTTTCGGTAAAGGTTGTATACTATTCAATGTAGCTTTATAATCTTCAAAATACGATTGTTCCAGTTTTTTAGCTGCGTATAAATCATCACAATTATGAAACGCAATTATTTCCATAATCCAATTATCCCATCCAAGATTATCTCGTATAGTCTTGTATAATTTGCAATTATAATTTGACGATTTATTATTTTTGCAACCTTGTTTATGTGCGTGTTTCCTCTGAACGAAATTGGTAGTATGCCCTATATATAGGTCATCTATAGCTGAATCTTTACAATATATTTTGTAGAATATCGTATTTGAATAATCAATATCAACCTTAGGCATATTATATGTAGTTATATGTAATTATATTTATATTCTAAAATATGTAATATAAGATAATTGAACTAAAATGAAAAATAATGATGTAAAAACCCATAAACATCCTCCGAGGTTTATTTACACCCTTGTCCGATGTTTCTTTGAACTCCTTGTCCGAGTTTTATTTGTTTTTTTGGGTCTTTTGAACTTTAATGTTCTTCTTTTTCCGCCAAGTTTTCCATGAGGTCTATTCATACCTAAAAGTTCTTGATTGAATATAGTATCTACATCAGTTGGAGATGAATGATATGCCATAGTTCTAAGTGATGGTATGTTGTCTCGTTTATAATTTGATATTTCTTCTATATTATCGTCCTTTTGCTTTTTTATTTCATTTTTCGTTTCTATGTAGTTTTTTATCAAATAAGGAATACCATTTTGTTCTTCATCCTCTGGTGTCAGATCTTCTGCCAGACGAAGTTCTTTGTTTGTATCAACATCAAGTTCAATATTAATATCTGGGTGTTCTAATAATAATTGAACCATGTCGTAATCTTCAAATTTAATTGCGTGTATAAGTGGTGTATTACCCTTGATATCCTTTTTGTTTATATCAGCGCGCTTTTCAAGTAATAATTCAACGACATCATATTTTGAATTTATCGCTGCTGTTGAAAGAGCCGTATTATCGTTTTCGTCTGTTATATTTACATCAATACCTTTTTCAAGCAATAAATTAACCATTCTTGCATTTCCATTGGCTGATGCAACTAATAAAAACCACACTCCATTGTCGTTTTTCATATTTACATCAGCACCTTCCTCAAATGCTTGTTCAACCTTTTTATAATAATTTTTATAAACGCCGTCCCATAATTTCGCGTTGGGGTTTTCATAATAACGTCCTACATAAGGCGTTTTCGCGCCTCCTTGTTTTTTTGAACGAGTTTTTCTTAAATTTCTCTTCATTGGGGTTTTACGAGACATCCTTATATATATTATATATATTAGTTTGACTACATTTTGTATTTGGTTGATTTCTTCGCATGTTAATACTATCAACTTGTAAAATTGAATTATTATTCACATACAAAGTAATACAACAACACACAGCCAATATGAGCTATAAAATTAATTTAATAACCCAACGTAGTAAGTCGTTAGAACACATCGCCGACAAAGACACGTGCAATGAGTGTAACACTAATGATATATCATATGAATGTGATAAATGTGGAAATGGAGTATGTAAACAGAAAAATTGTCAATTCTCATTTCCATATAAGTACAATACAACAATGGTAATTTGTAAAGGGTGTTTCAATGAGATTGATAATAAACTTATAAATTACGACCATCTAATAATTTATAAGTTCTTAAAAAAGAATGTTCGTACAAGGCGAATCAGTTGCTAATAAGGTGAAAAAACATTAGAAAAATACAATGTACATAGTGTATTTTTTTAGTAAAATCAATGATATTTATGCGTTATCATATGCTGTTTGTGCTGTGTCTTTTTCTAATTGTGCTTGAGTAAAATCTTGATTAGATGATTGGTTTACACCCTTGAATATTTAAAACGCCGTTTTTCATGACATAAAACATAATCAAGATAAAACGATTATATCTGCGTTAGATTATTTAGATAAATAATTTTTTGATATAATATCATTATTTATATAATGATGACTCGTAAAAACACAAAGAAGACTCGTAAAAACGCAAAGAAGACAAAATTAAGAAAAACTCGTTCCAAAAAACATGGAGGTGCGAAAATGCCTTATGTAGGACCTTATTATGAAAACCCCAGCCTAAAATTATGGGACGGCGTTTCTGCCAATAATTATAAAATGGTTGAATCAGCATTTAAGGAAGGTGCTGATGTAAATATTAAAAACGACAATGGAGCGTGGTTTTTATTCGTTGCAGTAGAAAACGACAATATAAGAATGGTTAATTTATTGCTTGAAAATGGGATTGATGTAAATGTAACAGACCGTTATAATAATACGGCTCTTTTAACTGCTGTGAAAAATGGACGTTCGGACATCGTTAAATTATTACTTGAAAAAGGCGCCGATATAAACAAAGCCAATAATGGTGGTGAAACCATACTTATGGGCGCAATTAATTATGGTGAGGAAGAAGTCATCGAAATACTACTGGCTTATGATGAAGAAGGCGTACGTGTTGATGTGAATGCGCGGAATAATTATGATGGGGAAACGGCTCTCATTCGTGCGGTTGAATACGGAAACTCAGAAATAGTCGCAACACTGGTGGAAGCAGGAGCTGATATGAATATTCGGGATAATTATGGAAATACACCTCTTATTCGGGCAAGTATGATAGGCGAGGAATATATACTTGAGGTTCTACTGGATTTAGGGGCCGATGTGAATGCGCAGAGTAATGCCGGGGACACGGCTCTCATTATGGCAAGTAGACGTGGACACTACGACATCGTGGAGATGCTACTGGCTTCGGAGGAGGAAGAGGAGGAGGACGGAACCACTCTGAATATTTTTTATGGAACCGATATAAATGCGACGAATAATGCTGAGGAAACGGCTATCATGGTGGCAAGAGAAAATTCACACGAGGAAATCGTCGAATTGCTACTGTATGCGGGAGCGGACGACACCTCTATTCCCCTCCCGCCTCCTCCGCGTTCGAGACCTCAAACCGATATTATGACACGATTACTTGTTCGCGATAAAGTTTCATTGGAAAAAAATGAAAATAATCCGTTTACTGATTTGGAGTTAGAAAGATTCGACCCAATATTACAGGAAAACGTACACCTTTGCGATTATGTGAATGAGGATGAAGACAATTTATTGTTTATTTTTGATACACAATTCGCAATGATTGGGAGATCCAGAATTAAAAGCTTGATATCAGAAGATACACTGGATAAGAACAAGATTATATATCAATGTAGAACGACAGACCAAGCATTCCGACCTCGTGATGAAAACATAATAGGCGGTCCTGCTTTAAATATGGATATAATTGGGTTATTTGGAGTCATGGTTCCATTATCATACTTAGATGAAGTAGTCAACGGAAAACATCAAATATTTGTTATTGAATCAACAAATGCTAATAAAACTATGCCAATCGCATCGTTAAATACACGATTGGGTGGAAATGTAGTCAGTGCGAATCACTGTCAGGCTGAGGTGGCGATTCAAGTAAGCAAACTTTCTTATGTTGATAATGATGTTTTAATTGGAATGTGTGAAAAAAAAGGAGGAAATCGAAAATCCAAAAGAAGAACCAAGAAATCCAAAAAAACAAAGAGAAAAAATCGTTCAACTCGACAGAGAAGATGAACAATTTGTATGCGGATATGAAAAGACGCAATTTGATTTATTTTTTAGCAGATTGGCTTGTCATAAAAATAATATTAAATTTATGGACTGGGAAGACCTTTCTATTGAGGACGAACAGCATTTTTTCCATAAATAATATAACATAAATCATTACGAAAACACAAAACCACGGCGTTTTAAATCTTCAAGGGTGTAATGCGGCAATAGCATTAGTTTGAGCGTCTCTTGTTGTGATGATATCGGTAAGAGCCGCAATTTTAGCATCGTCAGCCGGGCTGGTTAGACCTGATAACGCTGCGTTAATATCAGTACTATCATCGAATTGCTAATTGTAAAGCCTTATTCAGCATATATTTACGTCCTTTCAAAATCGTAAGATTTTGTCTCATTTTTCTTTTCGGTCGGTGTAGTATGAGATAAAATTGAAAACTTTTTACCGTTATAAATAAATGATAACCTATTAAATGCTTATGATAGCATAATTAAAAATGTTTGACGAAGAATTCGACAAGTTCTTTAACGAGTTACAAATGAAGAATGATATAGATAATTTCATTCTACATAACCAGTATCCGAGCTATTTCAAGAAAACATCGTATAATGAAATAAGTAAGTTAAAAAAACAATATCCAGCGATGGATGAAGACATAGAAAATATCGTTCCATACAATGTGAACTATTGTAACGCAGTTACACACGACCTAAATAGGAGCATATTAAAATGTAACGACACAATTAAAGTAATGTCTGAAAATGAACCTGAGCCAGATACCTGCCCTGTATGTCTATGTGTATTCGAAGAAACCAATTATGTTATTCCCAGATGTGGACACAAAGTATGTGCGGTTTGTTTTACCAATAATATCAAACACAACAAACATACAGGAGATTGTTGTGTTTTATGTAGAACACGGGTTTGTTAAAACAACCGAATCATCAAACTAAAAAATCAAAACAAATAACGAATTACAAAAAGTACAAGCCCCAAGATAACGTCAATTGTTAAGGGAACCCATGCGAGTATTTTTTCTTGAAGAGCATATATAGAAGCACATAAATATAGAAGACCATGTATCAAACGATAATCAGCCCACCACGTATGTCCCCCAGATTCAATCGCGTCTAATCGTAAATGATTGAAATATAGATAGAGAAATCCTAAAGTTGGTAATAATAACAACAGTCCATAATATGGTAAATAGGATGGCTCTATGTAGAAAGGTAATGCTGCCAATATAATTCTGGCGGGTATACATGCGAGTAAAAAAAGGAGTGTTCTCTTTTGTACGGAAAACATAATATTTATACTATATTGATATTATTTTTGTAAATCCATAAAATTATTCACCATCTTAGGTGATTTAGTTCGCTTACGTTTCTTTTTGATGGGAACCATATCTATTGATATAGTTTCAATTTCATTATTGTCTTCTTCTTCAATCAGTTCTATTTTTTTTACCCACTTAAATGGTAATGTTCTGGTTCCTGGAACACACCCATTTTCATCAGTATATTCTGTAACGAATAATGTTTGAGTTGGAGATGCGATTTTGTCGAATCTACCCGTAAATTCCCTATTTGCTGATAATGTAAACTTGTAAAGGAAGCCATTACATAACAATTCTTCCATTTTGAAATATTTTACATAATTAGTAATTACTAATAATATATCAATTTTCTATAGTTACGAAAAAAACATAAACAAACAAATGTATATTATGTATTCATGTTGAGTACACGATTAGAATATGTGTGGATAGATAATAATTATAACTTACGTTCAAAAATAAAGGTACTATACAATGAAAATATTAATAGTATAAGTAATATTCCTGAATGGAATTATGACGGTAGTTCAACAAATCAAAGTTCGGGAGAAGATTCAGAAGTAATTATCAAACCACAAAGGATGTTTTCATCAAAAAAAGACCCATTTCATATATTAGTAATATGCGATACCTATACCCCAAAGGGTGAAATATTGGAAACAAACCATCGTTATAACGCAAACGAAATATTTAATAAAAATTTAGAAGCTAAACCATGGTTTGGTATGGAACAGGAATATTTTATAATAGACCCCCAAACAAATAAGCCATTAGGATATGATGAAAAGAAAACCCAAGGTCAATATTATTGTAGTGTAGGTGCTGAAAATGCGTTTGGTCGTAAAATAGCGGAAGAACATTTATTGGAATGTATATATTATGGTGTTAACATATCGGGTATTAATGCGGAAGTGGCTCCAGGACAATGGGAATATCAAATAGGACCATGTGAAGGTATTGAAATGGGTGATAATCTCTGGATAGCCAGATACATTTTACAGAAAATCGCTGAATCTCATAATGTAATTATAAATATAGACCCAAAACCATTAACTGGAGATTGGAATGGTTCTGGGTGTCATACTAATTATAGTACAAAAGAAATGCGAGAAGGTACATTAGAAAACAATGGATTACATTATATTAATGATGCTATTGAAAAATTATCAGAAAAACACAAAAAACATATGGAAGTATATGGTAGTGGAAATGAAAAAAGAATGACAGGAGAACACGAAACCGCATCATATGATAAATTTACATCTGGAACGGCTAATCGAGGTGCGTCTATTAGAATTGGAAATGCAAATGTAAAAAACAAGAAGGGATATTTTGAAGACAGACGCCCAAGTTCTAATTGTGACCCATATCTGGTAACCAGTAAAATATTTGAAACAACAATGTTATAGTAAGACTATACTCCAAATAAAAAATATAATTATTTACAATATATTTTTTATGTTTTCACCGAATTAGTTGAGATACTATCTATTTTTTCTTTCTGATAATAACCTTCTTCTTTGCGGCTGCTTGTGATTTTGTTTTAGTACCTTCGCCAATTTGGATTTTTTCACGCTTTGTCTTGTACTTAGCGTATTCCTTTTCTAATGTATTTAGTTCACCAACCCACATCTTTTCAACAGTAGTTTTCTGGAGAGTATCTAATTCAGTTTCAGTTGTTTCCTTTTCTTTCATGATGGCTGTAACATTTTCTTCGGTTACTGAATCCATCGGCATCTTAATGAGATATTTGAAATCGCCATCAATAGTCGCGTATTGTTTCTGTGTTAGAAGTTCTGTGACTTGGTCGGATTTCTTACGTCTCAAATCAACTGTTCCAGCCAAGGTTTCTTGAATATACTTAGCTCTATTAGATAGACGCACCAATTTCTTTTCCATCTCAGCGATTAGATAAGCCTTTCGCTTATGATAGATACCAATGCGAACTCCGTAGAAATCATCAATAATCTCTTCTGGGGATGCGTACTTATGCAGCTTACAATCTGAATTAAACATATGCATATTGGTGGTGCTTACTGTAGTAGATAATTTCAATAACTTTTCTACACCATTACAATTATTGGCATCAATCTCTCCTTCCAATTCTGCTAACTTACCACGTGGGAATACAACGGTAAAGTCAACAGTTACTTCTGTAGAAATCGAGGTGAAATCACGAAGCAATGGACTGGATTTCTTACCATTTTTATCAGTAACACCATCAACAAGTGATTCGAGGAATGATGTATATGGCATAGTCCAAGTTCCTACAGGTAGTTCTGTAATACGAACCTTGTCGTCGGCAATCTTCTCATATACCCCCTTAATAAGGTATTTTTGGTCTGCGATTTTGCTAACAGTACCTTTAAATCCTTCATAGTAGGGTAAGAATTCAACTGAACTAACATCCTTATTAGTAAGCTTCCCCTTTAAATACTCAATGATAGTGCTGGGATTGTAAGGAGCAATACTACAAGAGAAACCTGTGCCAATACCTGAAATACCATTGATTAGTGCGAATGGAATAATAGGGACATAGTAATCAGGTTCTACAATTGTACCATCATCATTTTGATAATTCAACACAGAGTCATCCGCATCGGGAAAGAGCGAACGTGTGAGTGAATTTAACATAGTGAAGATATATCTCTCCGAAGCACTATCATCACCCCCATGTAATCTGGTACCAAATTGACCGTTTGGTTCAAGGAGATTGATATTATTAGAGCCTACGAAGTTTTGTGCCATATTGACAATAGCTCCATTCAAACTGGCTTCACCATGATGATATGCGCTATGTTCTGATACATATCCTGAAAACTGTGCTACTTTAATTTCCGAAGTTAACTTACGCTTGAATGCCGAGAATAGGATTTTTCTCAGTGAGATTTTCAAGCCATCTACCATGTTTGGTATAGAACGAGCACAATCATACGTACTGAAATGAATCATCTCTTTGTCGATAAACTGCTCGTATTGAACGGAAGGGGTGCTTGTATCCAGATAAGAATCTTTATCATATTGCTCTAACCACGTCTTTCGGTCATCCGCTCTCTTTTTATTGAAAATCTTATCAATGGTATCATCACTATGTTGTCCGGAATAAACAAAGTCAACAATCTTCTTGTTAGCAAAATATTCTTTGAACTCTGCTGATGTAGATGTACCAAGCCCCTTAAAATACTTTACAGTCCATCCGGTAGGAACTCCGTTTTCAAATGACTCTTTCCACCGGTTATATTCACCATCATTGTAAAACAATTTGACTTGCGTCCCCTTTTTGGCACGAAGAATGGGGGTATTCATGAATGAAATAAAGCCGGGAATCTTCACCAATGACGCCCACTCACTATGAAAGAGATTAATACAAAGTCCTTTAATATGTGACCCATCCAAATCTTGATCTGTCATATACATAATTTTACCATATCGTAAATACTTATTTACATCGTCGATTGTTTCGTATTCCTTACCGGTTTCCAAACCAAGAACCTTTTTAATATCATTTATTTCCTTATTTTCACTAATTTTCTTAATTTGCTCTCCGCGAACATTCAACAACTTACCTTTCAATGGGTAAATCCCAATCGTGTTTCGGTCTTCTGCTGACAACCCGGATACAATACCGGACATAGCACTAAGTCCCTCGCATAAAATAAGAACACAGTCTTTAGATTGTGCGGTTCCACCAAAGTTAGCATCAATGAAATTCGCAATACCACGTACTGATTTTGTCTTTGACCCGTCGGTTCTCTTAGCGAGTTTATTGTCTTTTGCTTCGGTGAGCGAACAAGCGGTATCCATAACACCCATCTTAGCTACACGTTCAATAAATCCATCGGATACCGTACAAGATGAACCGAACTTGGCGAATGGTGTATTCATGTAGTCTTTTGTTTGACTATCGAATGAGGGGTTTACAATATCGCAACGAACAAATAACATCAACTGTTCCTTGATGGCGGACTGATTTACTTTAATCTTCTTTTTCTTTTCAATGTAATCACATAGTTTACGTGTAATCTGACCGGTAATGTAATCCACATGTTTACCACCTTTGAAAGTACAAATACCATTTACAAAGGAAACGTGTGTAAACTCATGTGTCGGTGAAAGTGCTACTGCGTATTCCCAACGTTCATCTTTACTTTCATACACACGTTTAGAATTGTCCTTACCACCAATGTATAAATCAATATATTGTTGAAAGTTCTTAACTGGAATAACATCGTTGTTACACATTACTTTGATTTTCTTGACGGAATGATCGGTTACCGCACCAATATCATACACGCGTTTCTTCAAAAGCATAAGCATATCATGAGTTAAACCTTGAACTCCTAACCGAGCATAATCTGGACGGAATGAAACCTTTGTGTAGGGTTTTGTTGTCTTTGGAACTTTTGTAATTACCGGTTCTGAGATGGTATCAAGATTATCACTATATTCTTGGACGTACTTCAACCCACGTGTATGGTCGATAGTTTCAACACGTCCATATAGAGACCAAATCAAAACTAATTTGAAACCAAATCCATTCTTACCACCAACAATACGCTTTTCATCTTTGTTATAGTTTGTTGAAGTACGCAAGTGACCGAAAACCATTTCCGGAATCCAGAGATTATACTCCGGATGTTTAGCAATATCAATTCCATTACCATCATTTGTCATAGTAATAGTTCCATCATCATCGATGTTGGTTTCAATATATGTTACGAATTTTTTATCAAGGAGTGGTGAATGAATCATACGAATGACGTGGTCTCGACAATTTACAATCCCTTCATCAAACAATTTGTAAAGACCAGGTATATATTCAATATCACGTAAAATGATTTTATTTGTTTCGTCATCGTAGACCCACATCTGCGAATCTACATTTTCAACCGAACCGATATACGTATCTGGATTATCCAGAATATGTTGTTTATCAGTTTTACGTTGATATTGGACTGCAAGATTACTGGCACTGGAAGACATTATTACTATACTGAGTATATGAGTATTTGTTTATTACAGTTACATATTAAGTCTTTTCAATTTTCTAATCATTCTATAATAGGGGGCTAATTAAAATGCCAAAAATGTTTAGTGCGAATCCCCGCGTATCTAGAACTGATAATTCCAAAATATCAAGTTCAAGTAATAACAAAATGATAACAAAAAGTACCAGATTATCACAGCTTTCACGGTCGTCAAAACTAAGTGTAAATAGAACTCTTGCAAATACATTTGGTCCGACCGACATATTCTTATCATTATATAAATTATTTGTGAATGTACCTATAGGAACCGAAATTGCTCGTATTAGTAGTAAGGATGTGAATTCATTCTCATTTGTATATACTGTGACTGATAACTCCCTATTCTATACTGACGGTGATAAACTAAAAACGAATACTGTATTTACGGATAGAACGAATTTTGACGGGCATTCTGTACGTATAACAACAGATGATGGTCTATATAAATTTTCAAAGACATTTTTTATTCCATTCCAACAACCACCAGTAGTATCAAATATAGTAAATCCATTAATCATTAATTTTGGTACAAATAGTACCCAAATAAACTTATCAAATACGTTTTTTGATATAAATGGAGATACATTAACAATTACAGCTATTTCAGATAATCCGGAATTACTAAGTACAAATATAAACGGATTTATGTTAACAACCACGTATAGTAATATTTCAGGGTCTTCGGTTATCACGTTAAAAGCATATGATAATTACAATGAATTTGCGGTTACCACATTTTCAATAGTAATATTACCAAATAATATTGATTATAATATAACTATAAACGAATTACCACCAAGTTTACCTGAACCTGTAGATATTATAATGGACGGCGTACCAACTTTAATTACGCAATTAGACAATACACACATAAATATTCTGATTGATGAACCGGATAAGGCAACTGAAGAAGAAAAACGTGACAATGTGAAGTCTAACATAAGTTCTATCGTAAACAAATATATTACTACTTCTCAAGATGATACTGTGGTCGATTTATATATACCAATTGATGCTCTCCCATTTCCACAATTAGCATCTAATATAGACAAGGTCAGAATAGTAGATGGTTCAACATCCACCACCGATAACCCTTTAAGTGTAAACCTGACCGATAATATTGAAAATTCAGCTATGTATGTCAATACTACCCCTGGTAATAAAGT